>Ga0208561_100294_pt1 | contig 12567 bp, 12 predicted proteins | sample Shrwel1BS1Day9_FD_187536 | JGI IMG/M metagenome (GOLD analysis project Ga0208561, IMG submission 187536) | Subsurface microbial communities from deep shales in Ohio, USA - Utica-3 well 1 S-1-Day9 (SPAdes) (version 2) ... | reverse complement strand
TAAAATTACTTCAAATAAAATAAAAGTAAAAACACTTTCGCCTATCACAATGCACTCAACTTTTGAAAAACCAAACGGGAAAAAAGTAACGCATTATTACAGTCCGTTTGAAGATGATTTCCAAGAACTTTTAAAAACAAATCTGCAGAAAAAATGGCAGTCGCTGTACAAAGAAGACTGTCCCTATAATCATTTTTCCATAAAGCCATTGTTCGCAACAAACAGAAAAGAAAAAATACGTTACTTCAAAGGAACGCTTATCAAAGGCTGGACGGGAATGTTCGAAATCGAAGGCGACCCTCAACTTTTACAGTTTGCACTGGACGCCGGTCTCGGCGACCGCAACTCCCAGGGCTACGGTATGGTGGAGATGGCTATAAATCAAAGGAGGAATTCGTGATAAATAGTTTTGCGAATATTGGAAACTCTCTGTTAGCTCTAAATAAAAATTCCTCAGAGTATGAAAATAAAAAAAGATTTTTAGAGCAGGTTGGCATTACACCATACGTAAAAAAAGACAAAAATGCTTTTGAAAAAGCCATCTGCTTAAATTTTGACTTAACTAAAAATTGCGCTGAATTTATCTTGTCAAATGATGATTTATCTCCGGACAACAGGTCTAAATTTTTTGCTCATTCTCAAAAAGGTAATACTAAAAATGTTTTTCTTAATACAAGTTCTATTATGACACTCATAACAAGTACAATTTCTGACTCATTTAAAGCTTTAACAGAGGATTGGAAAAACTGGAGCAAAAACAATATAGATAGCGATTATATTTATTTATTAAAACAGGTAATGGAGAAATTTTATTATTATGAAGAACATACAAAAAAATATATTTTAAACCCAGAAAAGTTAAGTGATGAAAACAAAGAAAAGTTTTATAAAATAAAAGAAAAAAAACAGGAAAAAAAACCTGAAGTTATTTACAAATACTTATTAAACAGTCTCTATTTAAATAGGGATTCTAAAAACACAAATGATTTTCCGAATGTGGCCAAGTTACTTATAAATGAACAAGATATATTTGATTATAAGGAAAATAAATTTTCCCAATCTTATATAAATGTTGTATATCATGCTTTACTTGGAAACCATTTCACAAAAGATAAGATTGAAAATAAAATTTGCCATATCTGCAACAAAAAAACTACAGTTTTAAAATCCAGTTACCCTTTACCAATGAAGTTTTTTGGAACAACTAATTTTCTTTTTTTTAATGATTTAGATAACAAAAAGTCTTATCAATCGTTTGCAATCTGCGAAGATTGTGCAAAAGAGGCTTTTGCAGGAATGAAGTTCGTTGAGAATAATTTCAACGCATATATGTTTAAAATCACATCTTTTCTCATTCCAAACCTTTCAATAAATGAGAATTTTGATTCTGGAATCTACAAACAAATTTTAAAAATAATAAGTAATGACAAAGAAAAATATAAAAATGAGTTAGAAAGATTGAAGCATTTAATAAAAAAGAGTAATAATGCAAACTTGTCTTTTGATTTACTTTTCTACTTTTCCGAAAACCAAATGTTTAACATATTAAAACATATACCAAACATTCAAACAAACAACTTAGTTAAGAAGCTTGAAATGTTCGATAATTTTTCAGAAAAACTTAGACTATATGATATTTTCGGTGCTTATAATTCCTTTACGCTTAATAAAGTAATTTTTCATTTGTTCACTAAGAGCAGAGGAAACAACATTGAATACGATAATAAAAAGATACTGGAATTCTTATATACTTTTTTCAGCAATAAACAGTTCCTTTATAGAGTATTGATTAAAGATTTCGTTTCAGCGTCATATAATAAATTACTTAGCAAAAAATTTGATGAATTATCACCCCTTTATATAAATATGTTCTTAACAATACTAATAGATTTAAATATGTTAAAAGGAGTAGATGTAATGAGTAATGAAAATAACGCTACTAAAATACTTAATAATGATTACAACCATTTTTTTGACACTCACAAAGAAATTTATGCCAACAACCCGCACAGACAAGGGTTATTTTTACTGGGAACAGTAATATCTCAAATTCTTAAAGCACAAAGGGATAAGAGTTCAAATTTTTTAAGTAAAATTAACTTCAATGGATTGGCAGCTCGCAAAATACCATCTTTTATTAACAAAGTTAAAGAATATACAATAATCTACAGCAAAAAACAAAATTTCTTTGAAGAACCCGGAATATGGGGCAATATAATGGACAGACTTCAAGGGATAGAATATTCAGGAATGAGCAATGATGAAATAATTTTCTACTTATTATCAGGTATATCTTACTCTGAATATCTTGCACGTAAAAAAAACTTTGAGAAAAAACAAAAAGAAATAGAGAATTTTATGGAGGACAACAATGAGTGAAAAAACATTAAGCAACAACTCTGAAATACTTTTTCTTTACGATGCAAAAATGTGTAATCCTAACGGTGACATGGATGATGAAAACAAGCCTCGAATGGATTATGACACCAGCACAAATTTAGTAAGTGATGTGAGACTAAAGAGATACATCAGAGATTATTTTGAAGATGTCCTAAACAAAGAGATTTTTGTCACTGAAAAGGCGGAAAAAGCAGAAAAGAGAGTTGAACAAATTTTAGGAAGAAAACCGGACAAAAATAAACCAATAACTGAAGACGATATAAAAAAGATAAGTTCAGTATGCTATGATATAAAATTTTTTGGGGCAGTATTTGGAACTTCCGGAGGCAACGATCATATCACCGGACCAGTACAATTTAATTGGGGATATTCTCTAAATCCTGTTGAATTAGTTGAAAGCTCCACAATAACATCAAGTTTTAGCAGCGGAGAGGGTGTTGGTAAAGATTTTCGTGTAAAATATTCTTTTCTTGCTTTTGACGGTACTGTTAATGCTTTACTCTCGGGTATTACAGAACTTAATACTGATGACATGGGTGTTTTTGATGAAAGCGTCATAAAATCAATACCATTTAATAAAACCAGATCAAAAACCGGACAAACACCACGTTTATATATGAGAGTTGAAACTACAAAAGATTTGATTTTAAAGGATTTAAGGGACTATATATGCCTGAATTATAAAACAGAAGATTATAAAATAAGAGGGATAAAAGATATCAGTTTGAATCTAAATGAGCTAAAAGAATATTTGCTAAAGAATAAAGAAAGTGTCCAAGAAATTCATTATTGGGCAGATGATGCTCTCGCTTTCCAAAACTATAATTCTTTTGAGGAAATATTCAGCGAATTTAAATTGGAAAATATTTTATAAATTAAATTTCTGTGAGCTTATTATGTATGAAATAAAAGAAATTATCAGACTTGAACTTTACGGGAAATTTGCTCATTTTCGCAAATTTTATACCAATGCTTCGTCTCAATCTTACTTTATTCCACCAAAAACAACAATAATGGGTATTTTAGGATCAGTTCTGGAGTTATCCAGAGATGATTATTATGATTTATTTAACGAAGATCAAATATTATTTTCTATAGCAATAAACAAAGAATCTGATATAAGAAAAATAAATCAATCGTTAAACTATATTTCTGACCATTACTTTAACTTATTAGCAGGCAAAAAAGGAAAAGTTCAAAGAACACAATGTAAATTTGAACTTTTAACAGGTAACATAATTTATGATTTATATTTAGGATTGAAAATGAAAAATCCTGAATTTGAAAGACTGAAAGAGAAAATATCTGAGCAAAATCTTGGATTTGGGGTATCGTTAGGACAAAAACAATTCAAAGGGTCTATTGTAAAAAAGGAAACATATGACAAAAATAATTTTGAGAATTTTACAGAAGCTTATAAGTTAGACTCTTCAATTCGCAATTCAGATATTAAAGAATTAAATTTCAACGAAAACACAAATATAATTAGAGAAGATATCCCTTTTTGTTTTAAAAAAATTGAGACTGGCAGAGAAATACAAGAAACAAGTACAGTTATTGCTGAAAAAAACGGGAAAAGACTAAATGGGAAATTTGAAAATATAGTTAATATAAAAAATGACCTTTATTTATCATTTTTTTAAAAGGTGATTTCTTGAAATCAGTTATTTCACACCCAGCCGAAGATAGCAAACCGGAAAAATTACTTACAAGTCATCTCTTAGAAGTTGCTGCAAATGCAGTTGAAAAAATTGAAAATGATAATCTGAATTTATCAATAATTAATAAAAAAAATCTGAAGGACTTTATTTTTACAGTTGCATTGCTGCACGACTTTGGAAAAGCCACACCTTATTTTCAAAAATACATTCGTTTAAAAGATGAAGAAAAAAAGTCATTTCCATTTAAGGATCAAAAAAATCACGCACTCCTATCAGGCATTATTGCTTTCAATGTTTTAAAAAATAAAACTTATTCCGACTTATTTGCCTACTTGGCATTTCATTTAATTTACAGACATCATGGGGATTTACTGGATTTTGATCTGTCTGATAATTCAAACATAAAAAGGAATAAAAATATAATAAAGGACCAATTAAACAAAATTAGCTCTGCTCCTTATTTTGAAATGTTAGTAAACTATTACAATCAACACAACATTGATATTTCCACAATAAATCAATTTAGTTTTCAAACCTTTGTTGATTTTTTGGAAGATACAGACGAAATAATTGATAAGTCCTTTAATAGTTTTGATGAGAGAATTGAATTTTTTCTGACTGCTAATTACTTGTTTTCAGTTCTAATAGAAAGCGATAAGCTTGATGCTGCAAAACTAAATAATGAGAAATATTTTAAAAACAACTTGTCCGAAGATATTTTTGATGTAAACGCCTATTTAAATAATCTAAAAAGCTCTAACCCCGCTAAATTTAATACAGAAAAAGACATAAATAGGATACGAAATAAATTTATAAATGAGATCAATGACTTTAATGTTTCCACAAAAAACCACTTTTACACTCTAACAGCGCCCACAGGAATAGGAAAAACATTTGGTTGCTTATTATTTGCTGAAAAACTGAAAATAAAGTTGTCCAAAGCCAGAATAATATATTGTTTACCCTATACATCAATAATTGACCAAAATTATAGTGAATTTAAAAAAGCCATTAATTTTAAACTTGGAAAGAAATACGATGAAAAGCCACAAAGATATTTGGTAAAACATCATCATTTGGAATCTAAAATTATCAAAAATCGTCAACAAGAAGAATACAAGTACAAAGATTATCTGAATGATTTTTTGCTTACAGAAACATGGCAATCGGCTACAATTGTAACAACATTTGTGCAATTATTTCACAGTATTTTTACAAATAACAACAGAGCACTACTTAAATTTCATAATATAGTAAACTCAATAATAATTTTAGATGAAGTCCAAAATATTGACCCTAACTATTATCTGCTTATTAGAGAAGTTTTTAAAATTTTAGCTGAGAAATTTAATACTTATTTTCTGCTAATGACTGCAACTCAACCCAAAATTTTTCCTGAGAATAAGATATCTAATGTTGTAAATCCAAATAAATTTATGACTGATGAATTTTTTGACAGAGTGAGACTTCACATTGATTTAGCAGAAAAAACATTAGATGACTTTAGCAAATATTTTACAAATAATTTCTCTGACAATAATTGCTTAATAGTTTTTAATACGAAAAAAATGGCTGTTGAGTTTTACGAAGAAATAAAAAAGGAATTTAAAGATTACCATGTTTATTGTTTAACTAACTATCTTATACCACGAGATAAATCTAAAAAAATAGAAGAAATAAATTCACTGTTAAATAATGAAGAAAAAATTATTGTCATATCAACACAATTAATAGAAGCAGGCGTAGATTTAGATTTCAAAAATGTTTACAGAGACATTGCTCCCCTTGACTCTATAATCCAAGTAGCGGGTCGTTGTAACAGAAATGGTACATTTGGAATAGAAGGTGGTAATATGACGGTTTTGAATTTAAACAACCATCGTATTTACAACAATAAATGTATAGAAATTGTCAAAGATTTACTCTCTGAATATAAGACAATTAGCAGCAAGGATTTTTATCATTTATCAAATAAATACTATGAACGATTAAATTTTACCCACATAAGTCATCAAATATTAAATGCTATTTACAACATAAATTATAATACAGAACGAAAATATGAAAAACCAATCTCCGATTTTGATTTGATTGATGAAAAAAATCAAACATCTATCTATGTTTTTCCTACTGAAGAAGATCAGAAAAAAATGGATAATTTTATTAAATTACGAAATGAATTAAAAAATAATAATGATTTAGCTCCTGAAAATAAAGATAATCTTCTCTTGAAAATAGAGAAAACAAAAATAGGATTGAAACAATACCAACTAAACGTATATCAAAATAATTTGAAATCCTATGAAGGTTTACTGCAGCCGTATGATGAAATAGTTGAAAACCCTGATTTTCATTATAAATTTATTCATACTAAGGACTTGAATTATGACGAAGACATAGGGTTTATGGAAAAGTCTTTGCAAGAAGAAATCAATGATCAATTTTTCTAAAATGGAGAAAAAGATGAAGGTTATGAAAGCAAAAATATCCAAAAAAGGGCAAATAACTATACCGAAAGAAATTCGCAATGAGCTGAATTCAGATTATGTCGAATTTATTAAAGAAGGTGATCGTATTTTTATAAAAAAAATTCCTTCAGTTGAAGAGATGGCAGGTAGTTTGAATAAATATGCGAAAAATAAATCAAAAACCGGATTAAAAGAAGACGATGCCTGGAGTGAACATGTCAAAGAAAAATATCGTATACCTTGATACAAATATAATTTTACGATTTCTTATCGGTGATGGTGGAGAACTTGCTGATAAAGCCAAAGACATTTTCAAGAAAATTGAAAGCGGTGATCTAACCGCTTTTTGCAATGACGCTGTTTTTGCTGAAATTGTATTCGTATTGCAAAAGGTTTATAATGTAGAAAAAAACTTAATTAAAGAATCTTTGGAAAACATAATTTATATGAGTGAATTTTATGTGGATAACAAAGAGGTCGCCTTGAAAGCTTTGACCATTTTTGTTGAAAATAGAATTGACATAGTGGATTCTCTATTAATTGCCTACAATAATGTTTCAGATATAAATGTACTGAGCTTTGATAAAAAATTGAATAATATGCTAAAAACATGAATACTGCCCCATCCGTTTACAATGCGTTCAATATCTGTCCTCGCCAGGCATGGCTGATGTCCAGACAGCTCACAGCTGATCAGCAAAATACGTATCTGGATATAGGACGTTTTATAAGTGAAGATTCTTTTGAAAGAGAGAAGAAAGAAATATATATTCCGGATCTGGCTGCAAAAATTGATTATGTAAAAAATAAAGATGGTCAGTTTTTTGTTGCTGAGGTAAAAAAGTCTTCAGCCACGTTGGAATCCGGTATTGAGCAGTTGAAATATTATCTTTTTCTGTTGGATAAAAAAGGAGTACAGGCAAAAGGTTTGATAAAAATACCGAAAGAAAAAAAGAGTATGGAAATTGAATTAACAGAAGAAGATAAAAAACGCATTAAAGCAAAAGTATCTGATTTACAGCATCTTCTGGAACAGGAAGAACCACCGCCTGCAAAAAAGATAAAACAATGCAAAAGCTGTGCCCATTATGAATTTTGTTTTTCATAGGATATAGAAAAATGAAAGAAACCATCTATATTTTTACAAACGGCAGATTGCAGAGAAAAGAAAACACTATTTTTTTCGAATCCGAAGATGGCGACCGCAAATTCCTCCCTGTGGAAAACGTAAAAGAGATCTTCCTTTTGGGTGAAGTGGATTTTAATAAGCGGGTTTTGGAATTTTTTTCTCAGAAAGAAATACTTTTGTCATATTTCAGTTATTACGGTTACTACATGGGTACATTTTATCCGAGAGAACACTATAATTCCGGCTTTATGATTGTAAACCAAACAAAACATTATCTGAGTAATGAAAAAAGATTGTTTCTGGCTAAATGTTTTGTAGAAGGAGCGGTTTTAAATTGTCTAAAAATATTGAAATATTACAACAGACGAGGAAAAAACCTTGATATAAATATCAGCGATATTGAAGAAAAATTTGGGCTTCTACCCCAACAAAAAACTATCGAAGATACAATGGCATTGGAAGGACAGATGAAACAGATATACTACCGGTCTTTCAATACAATAATAAATAATGAAGATTTCAGGTTTGATCAGCGAACAAGAAGACCGCCAAAAGATTATATCAACACACTTATAAGCTTTGCAAATTCAATGATTTATAATTACGCTCTGAGCGAAATTTATCAAACACATCTTGATCCAAGGATCGGCTTTTTACATACTTCAAATTTCAGGCGCTTTTCTCTCAATCTTGATATTGCGGAAATCTTTAAACCTGTAATTGGAGACAGAACAATTTTTGCGATACTAAATAAACAAATAATTTCAGCCAAAGACTTCGAAAAGGATATGCAGGGGATTACATTAAAAGAAAGCGGAAAAAAGAAATTTCTCCAGCAAATGGAAGAGCGTTTAAAAAGTACTGTCAAACACAAAAAGCTAAACAGAAATGTAAGTTACCGAAGGCTCATACGACTCGAACTTTACAAACTGGAAAAACATTTAATGGATGAAGAAGAATATTTTCCATTTGTAATGGAGTCATAAATGTTTGTAATTGTTTATTATGATGTTAATGAAAAGCGTTGTACAAAAATGCTGAAAGTTTGCCGCAAATATCTTCAGCATGTTCAATACTCAGTATTTGAGGGAGAGATTACTCCGGCCAACTTTGAAAAAATGGTTTCCGAATTAAAGAAAATCATGGTGCCTGAAGAAGAGGACTCATTAGTTGTCTATAAATTTCGCTCTATGAACTATAGTGAGCGTTTAGTTTACGGTCTGGATAAAAAAGGTGATACACAATTTATTTGAAACGTCGATATGAAATAACGCAAAAATGTCCGGGTATCACCATCCTTATTCTGCATTTGTATCCTTTTTTTATTGATTTTTTTAGAAAAAAAGATTTAAATAAATAATAGATAACTGAATTGACTGGGATTTTTACTTTACCTATAAGGAATTGAAACCTCTGAACCTTCTATCTACCGGGCTATTCTCATCCCATTTTTACTTTACCTATAAGGAATTGAAACTAAGGTGGCGATGTTAAAACCATATCAACTGACTTAATTTTTACTTTACCTATAAGGAATTGAAACTCCACAACGCCTATGAAACGTCCGGCCACGTGGAGAATTTTTACTTTACCTATAAGGAATTGAAACAATCCCCGGCCGTTTTGGCCGGGGGAGACTAAAGGAATTTTTACTTTACCTATAAGGAATTGAAACATGCTTTATATCCCTCTGTACCTGCCGAACCACTACATTTTTACTTTACCTATAAGGAATTGAAACTCCCGCTTGTATACAGCAGAGGGCAGTAGTTCAGGAATTTTTACTTTACCTATAAGGAATTGAAACTTACGAAAATATCGCCTTCCTTGTGCCCTTTTTTATATTTTTACTTTACCTATAAGGAATTGAAACGGTATAGTTTCTCCAAAGAAGCTATTTTATTCATTAATTTTTACTTTACCTATAAGGAATTGAAACTTTGAAGCAATCGGCAAAAGGAACTATTCCATCAAGATTTTTACTTTACCTATAAGGAATTGAAACTTTAAGAGGGGGTAATATTGGCTAATGGACACTATGATTTTTACTTTACCTATAAGGAATTGAAACAAGACTTGCTCGACCTTGACAAATATCCCAAGTCTAATTTTTACTTTACCTATAAGGAATTGAAACTATTCCAGAATTGGGATATTATTGAGAAAATACCGGATTTTTACTTTACCTATAAGGAATTGAAACTTACTATTCTATCCACAAAATACCTACCCATTCCGGATTTTTACTTTACCTATAAGGAATTGAAACCCTGAACCTGCCCCAGCAAAAACCAGAACAGGTCCATTTTTACTTTACCTATAAGGAATTGAAACATCTCATAGGCCAGTATCCAAGAACCAAGCTGAATAATTTTTACTTTACCTATAAGGAATTGAAACTTTGAACAAATTAATGATACTGAAATGAATGAATTGATTTTTACTTTACCTATAAGGAATTGAAACGCTCAGGGATTAGCTGATGGTATTAATCCAAACAAGATTTTTACTTTACCTATAAGGAATTGAAACTTTCTCGTTGTATGGATAATGCTACAATGAAAAGGGATTTTTACTTTACCTATAAGGAATTGAAACTCCAGAGTGGAACAATCCCGGATTCCATCTTGATGTATTTTTACTTTACCTATAAGGAATTGAAACGCCGGTACGCTTCCGGGGCTCATTGAATCCCTCGGATTTTTACTTTACCTATAAGGAATTGAAACTCACCCAAGACCCTTACGGTAGCAAACGCTATCTCTATTTTTACTTTACCTATAAGGAATTGAAACTCAATATTTGGTTTTTTTGTGTTTTTTTGGTGTTCTGATTTTTACTTTACCTATAAGGAATTGAAACTTGCCTTGGCTCCCGAAATAGGTTCAGCTGCTGATAATTTTTACTTTACCTATAAGGAATTGAAACTTCTCAAAACAAGATTACAAGGCTGAGACGGATTTGATTTTTACTTTACCTATAAGGAATTGAAACATTTTCTGTTTTGTTTTTACAAATCCATATCAAAAAATTTTTACTTTACCTATAAGGAATTGAAACGTGTTCAAAGACGTCGTTGACCGTACAAATACGTGAATTTTTACTTTACCTATAAGGAATTGAAACACCTCTTCATACTCTCTCCTCAATTGTTGGAGTTCGATTTTTACTTTACCTATAAGGAATTGAAACTGCTCTTAAATTAGATACATAAGGAGAATATATGTAATTTTTACTTTACCTATAAGGAATTGAAACGCAACTTGCCGGTATTGGATGAAACTAATATAATATATTTTTACTTTACCTATAAGGAATTGAAACATGTCTCAAATATATCTGTTATTTCAACACCATCCAATTTTTACTTTACCTATAAGGAATTGAAACATTACCCTATGCATTTAAACCTCCTCTATTTTATGTATTTTTACTTTACCTATAAGGAATTGAAACCGGCGTGAACAAATATAGATATTGCACCCTGCCGGAATTTTTACTTTACCTATAAGGAATTGAAACTCCCCATATCAGCAAAGAAACCGTCAATAACAGCGAATTTTTACTTTACCTATAAGGAATTGAAACATCGAGTTGATATTGCTATCGATTACATCGGAGATATTTTTACTTTACCTATAAGGAATTGAAACTTGAATCTCGCAAACTTTGAGGAAGAGCAGCAACTATTTTTACTTTACCTATAAGGAATTGAAACACTGATGTTGCAGCTATAAGCGTTTCAGTTTTCGGATTTTTACTTTACCTATAAGGAATTGAAACCTGGCTCTAAAAAATCAACTTGTTCTGGAACACCCGATTTTTACTTTACCTATAAGGAATTGAAACTCGGATAACAGAAAAGCTATACAACAAGCTTTAGAAATTTTTACTTTACCTATAAGGAATTGAAACATTATTATTGTGGTATATACAAACAACTTGTTATGAATTTTTACTTTACCTATAAGGAATTGAAACTTGTTTCAGTTTATTCAGTGATAGTAATTGTTAAGATTTTTACTTTACCTATAAGGAATTGAAACCTCAGCGCTAGACAAGAATTCAAAGATCAGATGTTAATTTTTACTTTACCTATAAGGAATTGAAACTAGAAAATGGATGCCGGCGGCTATGAGGTTAGAGGAATTTTTACTTTACCTATAAGGAATTGAAACTCCTGTGTTGCGATCTGCCCTGATTCTCTCAATTCGATTTTTACTTTACCTATAAGGAATTGAAACGTAGACGATACAATGGCCGATGTAGGACCGGAAATAATTTTTACTTTACCTATAAGGAATTGAAACTTCCCCCGGCAATTCTTTAACATCGTGGTAAAATTATTTTTACTTTACCTATAAGGAATTGAAACCGAGTTGCAGACAGACGACGGCGGCGGCTATTCTGCATTTTTACTTTACCTATAAGGAATTGAAACTGGGAATTAAAAACGAACTCAAAACCGCAGGCTCCGATTTTTACTTTACCTATAAGGAATTGAAACTTGTCTGGATAATCAAGCGTATAAACTATTCTGCAAATTTTTACTTTACCTATAAGGAATTGAAACTCGCTTTGGCGCCGGAAATAGGTTCAGCTGCCGACAATTTTTACTTTACCTATAAGGAATTGAAACTGAGCAAATCGGGTTCAGTTCAGAAGAGATGAAAGAATTTTTACTTTACCTATAAGGAATTGAAACACGTGAATTTTGTAATAATAAGTGATACCGATTACATTTTTACTTTACCTATAAGGAATTGAAACAACGAGAACGTGAGCATTTGCAAAAAGTCTTGAAGATTTTTACTTTACCTATAAGGAATTGAAACAACTCAAAGAAAAGACTATCGAATCAAGCAAAAAGAATTTTTACTTTACCTATAAGGAATTGAAACCCCTTTTC
>Ga0208561_100291_pt1 | contig 12687 bp, 13 predicted proteins | sample Shrwel1BS1Day9_FD_187536 | JGI IMG/M metagenome (GOLD analysis project Ga0208561, IMG submission 187536) | Subsurface microbial communities from deep shales in Ohio, USA - Utica-3 well 1 S-1-Day9 (SPAdes) (version 2) ... | reverse complement strand
AAGCACGAGCTGACGTATTTGATTACATCGAGCGGTTTCATAATCCCAGGATGCGACGTAGAGTTGCCGCTCAGGATCAGAAGTTATCAGCCGTTTTAAAACCGTCCGTGGAAACGGGGTAGAACCCAGCAATGATCCTTCAAACGCCGACTGGGTAAATTCAGACATACTCACTCCTTATTTATGCCCTTAGACTGATACTTTTTGAACGAATAATCTTCGAGGGAATACTTAACAGGAAACAGCCAGTGCTCCTCCGGAACCAACCTCAAAACACTTGCGTCTTTATTAATAAAAAAAATTGAAGACTCTTGAGAATAAAAGTCGATAACGCCTTCAGGTGGCTGCAGCTCCATTGGGTCCAAAACATAACCACTATTTGTCCACTCGATAGGACCTAAGAGCTGATCTCCCCAACCTAAATATTTACCATCATATGTTTTGGCAATTCGTATTCCAGAGCCCATAATTTTTTCGACACCCGATAGTATCGGGTGCTTCGCAATCTGCTCAACAGGTTTAGTGTTTCCGTTCCCAAGTGTTCCCGCCCTATTGGAACCAAGCATGTAAACATCCCCAGACTCACAAACGAACATCACATCCAGTCCGATATCAATTTGTTTTACACGGCAAGGTATCTCCAGCTTCTTGGGTTCCCATGAAAGTTTTTCCTCTTTCCCCAGCATACCCGGCATGGATCCAGTGTCTCCCCACGCGTATACTCGCCCGGCTTCTGTGATCACATAAGACACATCTGATGAAACTACACTTTTTAACTTTTCTTCAAACTTATATCTACGGCCTTGAAACTCATCTTTTATATCTGCACCCCATATTTTCACGGTATTATTTCCACCAAACAAAACAATTGATGCATAACATGAAGAATCGAAGTCTTCTACACCACACAAGCTTTCAAACTTCCTTGGAGTCATAACTCTAATTTCTCCCTGAAATCCGAGCTGATTATATTTATTTGAACCCCACGCCCATATACAACCATCTGAGTCTAAAGCAAGTGCGTGATCTTGCCCTACACTAATACCAACTATGTTATCCAACCCAAGAACTTGACTAGTGTCATCTGAAAATGGTCCTTTATCTCGCAAAAAAATACTGCCAGGTCCATAGCGAAGAACACTGCCATCTTCTTGAACCATATAAAGCGTTCCATTACTAACACTTGCTTTACGGTTCTCAGTCGCCATCGCTTCCGCTGTTAAACAGAGGAAATAAAAAGACAATGTCAATGCAGCGCTAACCGTCTTTGTTCTTCGTGAAGTTCGCACCTTTGTTTCCTCTAATGGTCTTGAAGATGTCAACCTACTAATAACTACCACTGGCTTTGCGCGGCCCCTTCCGACCTGCCCTACCGGCGACTCCGGTTAGCGCTCCTGCAAGCTCTCATCAACGGATTTCATGATCGGCGACAGGAAGTAATCCATCATGGAGCGGGTGCCAGTTTTTACCTCAGCAATCACTTCCATGCCGGGACGCAAGCGCACATCCTTACCGTTCACGCCAATGGTTTCCCGCTCCATTTCCAGCCGCATTTTGAACAGCCAACCGGCTTTCTCATCCGGAATCGCGGCGTCGCTCAGTCCCACCACGTCCGCGTGAATCACCCCATACTCGGTAAACGGAAAGGCGCTGACCTTGATTTCGGCAGGCTGCCCCCTGAACACGAATCCGATGTCTTTATTCGCCAGCATGGCCTCCACCTCAAGCCGCGTACCTTGCGGCACGATCTTCATCAGGGGCTGTGCTGCTGTGACGATCCCGCCTACCGTATGAATAGCCAGTTCCTGAACTACACCGTTAACGGGCGACTTGATGACCTGCTTTTCATTCAGCGCAGCCGCTTTCTGCAGCTCCTCGGTGAGCGTGGCGTACTCCTGGGTCAGGCGGTCCAGCTCACGAAGCGCCTTCTGTTCAGCGTCAGACTTGAAAACAATGATTCGCTGTTCAATTTCTTCGATTGTTGCCTGAATTTCCCCAACCCGAGCTTGCTGCTTTGCAAGTTCCTGTCGTTGGTTGATCCGCTGCTCCTCGAGTGTCAGATAATCCTGTCGGGATGCCAGATCCTTTCCGAGCATCGTCTTAACCGCGCTTGCCCGTTCTTCAGTGAATGGAATAATGGTGTTAAGCCGTTCGATATCCGCCCTCACTCCCTCCAGTTCCGCTTTACGAGCGACCAAGGTGCGTTGGAGCATTCCGATATTGGAGCGAAAATTTTGCAACTCGGCCTCGAGGAGTGAGGCCTGCAAACTTTCAGTAGAATTGACCGGAAAGATGTCTGCCCTTAAAGCATCAGGGCTTTGAACTCTGGCAATAAACGAGCGGTAGCGCTCAATTGCGGCGGATGTCGAAGCGATACGTTGTTGAATGGACTGCACATCGGACTCGGTGATTACCGAATCAAGAATAATCAGTGGTTGGCCTATTTTTACAGAGTCGCCATTTTCAACCAGCAAGTCTTTGACGACACCTTTCTGATAGGGTTGAACAACCTTAATACGGTCGCCGGGGATGATTTTCCCGTGGGCAACGGCCACCACATCAATCCGCGCGTTCGCAAACCACACCAGAGCCGTTGTCACCATGATCACGATCGTCCAGGCAAATACGCGCCCTGCCGGCGATGGTGGTTTTGACTGAATGGCCAGCGCTGCCGGCAAAAAATCCATTTCTGCCTTTGCAGCACGTCGCTCCTGACGCTTGTTCAGCACTGAGCCAACCCACTTTCTCATGCCATTACGCCTCGCTCATTCTGCGAATCGGCACTGGTTCCTGAAGGACGGATGTGCGGCACCTCTGACTGATAGCGAAACATTCGTGCGTAATAACCATCCAGAGACATCAGTTCACTGTGGGTGCCCTGCTCAACAATTCGTCCTTTGTCCATGGCGACAATCCGGTCACAGCTTCGGACGGCCGTCAGCCTGTGGGCGATGATAAAAACAGTTCGCCCACGGCAGATATCTTTCATATTGTTTTGAATGGTGCGTTCAGACTCGTAATCCAGCGCGCTGGTCGCTTCATCAAAAATTAGAACCCTGGGATTCGAGATAAGAGCTCGGGCGATAGCGATGCGCTGGCGCTGACCGCCTGATAAATTGCAGCCGTGTTCGCCAACAGGAGAATCGTAACCATTGGGCAGCTCCGAGATAAATTCGTGAGCGCCTGCCAATTTGGCTGCCTGGACCACTTTCTCCATCGGGAGAGCAGGATTAGTGAGGGCGATATTTTCACGAATAGAGCGGTTAAAGAGGTAGCTTTCCTGAGGTACCACACCGATATTGCGGCGAAGCCAGCCAGTATCAATGACGGATAAATCGGTGCCATCAACGCAAACTCGACCGGATTCGGGCGAATGCAGCCTTTGAATAAGCTTGGTTAAGGTGCTCTTTCCAGAACCAGATCGCCCAACAATCCCAATCACCTCACCCGCTTTTACGCTAAGGTTTATACCATCGAGAATGATGGGGCCATCAGCGTCGTACCGGAATTTAACTTCCTTGAAATCGACATAGCCCTGAAATCGCGACAGTGCTGCGCGAGTGCCATCGAAGCCGGGCTCCTGAGGCGCGTTCAGAATATCGCCGAGCCGTTCCAGAGAGATGCCTGCTTGTTGGAAGTCCTGCCAGAGCTGGACCAACTTAAGAATGGGGCCATTAACCCGGCCTGCGAGCATATTGAAGGCCACAAGCTGACCGACGGTCATTTCTCCAGCAATCACGAGCTGAGCGCCCCACCAGATAATAAACAAGGTGGTCAGCTTGCTGATAAAGCCAGCAATCTGGTTCGCCGTATTCCCCAGATTTTGAGCGCGGAACGACGAGTTAACGTAGTTCGACAACTGATCTTCCCACTTGCGCTGCATCTGTGGCTCGACGGCCATGGTTTTGACAGTCTCGGCACCGGAGACAGTCTCTGTCAGGAACGCTTGGTTCTGGGCGCCGTATTTGAATTTCTCATCCAGGCGGCGACGTAAAATCGGCGTGATAATGACAGACATGAGGACATAAGCTGGTATGGTCGCCAACACGAACAAGGTCAGTGTCGAGCTGTAGTACCACATGACGGCCAGAAAGATGAGCGTAAAGGAAAGGTCAATCAGTAGAGTAAGTGCGGTACCTGTGATGAAGTTGCGAATGGTGTCCAATTCACGCACGCGCGCAACCGTTTGGCCGACCTGACGGTTATTAAAAAACGAAACCGGTAACCGCAGAAGGTGATTAAAGAGTTTGGAGCCTAACTCTACGTCTACACGGTTGGTCGTATGAGAGAAGATGTAGTTGCGAAGCCAGCCAAGGATGGCATCAAATACGATGATGCCGAAAAAGCCAATAGCCAGCACATCGAGGGTGGTAAAGCCCTTGTGCACCAGCACCTTGTCCATAACGACCTGAAAGAACAGCGGCGTCGCCAGAGCAAACAACTGGACGAAGAACGAAGCAAGAACGACCTCGCCAAACATCTTCCGATATTTGACCAATGATGGGATGAACCAGCTGATGTCGAACTTGCGATTACCGCTGGCGAGCGTGCCTTTCTTCTTGAGCAGGAACAACTCACCGGTCCAGATTCTTCCCAATTCCTCTTCATCGACTTCGCGCGGCAGCTTGTCACGAAGATCGTGGATCAGAACCCGGCCTTTATCGTTTGAGGTATTGGTCGCTTTCGCAATAATGAAAAAGCTTCCGTCGTTACCTTGAGCGATAGCCGGAAGAGGTGTCGAGTCGAGACGTGAGTACTGAGACCGTGTTTCACGGCATTTCAGGCCAATGGATCTGGCGGCGAGCTGAATAGCACGCGAATCGAAGGGTTTGTCGGGCTCTTTAAACTGGTGCGAGAGCTGGCTAGACTCTACCGGAATACGGTGAAACCGTGCCAGTGTGACGAAGCACAATAAACCTGTGTCGAAGTCCTGATTTTCTGCCACGTAGCCTCCGTGCTAACACAATCTATGTCGAAACACTCACCGTGCGGCCTTTTATCCTGTCGCGCGACAATCCTTGTGCCCAGACCCATACTAACGAAGCGGGAGGTAATCTCAAGTTTTTGGTTAAATTTTGTTCCACCAATCCTGAAAGCTGAGTCAGCACCGCGCAATATACACCAGGCCAGACATTCGCCCGGGAGTCAGCAGCTATCCTCTTGCCGGCAAGGGAAAGCATCGCCACATCAGTTCTATCTCAAAATCGATACGACCCCAGAAGAGTGCGCGGTCATTGTCCTCCGGGTACTACATGACAGCATGGATCCAGCCATTCATCTTTAGCCCCTCAGACTCCCAGGCCGAAACAGCGCCGTACTCAACACCAGAACAAACGCTGCCAGCACAAACACCTTGTTCACAAACCAGTTCGTGCGCCAGATGGACCACTCCGGGTCCGCCAGGAACCAGAAGAACAGGGTGGTGATGATCAGGATCTCAACCACAGACATGCCAATGGCCAGCAGGCGCGTATACCAGGGCTTCGCCAACAACGCCCAGGCCAGCCAGAGGTGAGCCACCGGCGGCCACAGGTCCCAGTAGATATAGGTCCCCAATGGCTCATTGCTGGCCAGCGCAAAACCGACCGGGAACAGATATTTGATAAAAAGGGTCCACGCCACCAGAACCACGAACAGGTGCGCGAGGAACCTGACCCAGGGGCTCTGACCATTTTCCATCTGCGAAGCCATTACAGCGCTTCCGTTGGCGGATTCATCCGAAACCGGGGCTTACAAATAGCGCCCACCAGCACCAATCACCACCACAATCAGCCCAAGAATCAGGTTAGTACCCACCAGCTTTCGGATTTGCCCCACCTGGCGCCCGCCTTCCTGGGGGTCCTGGTTGGCAACCGCCTGCTTCAGCCGCCGGAAGGGGGCAAAATAAACGTGGAAATACAGCAGCACCATCACAATGCCCAGCCCCTGCATAAGGTGAATGTGCAAACCGGCACCGGCCATGCCGCCGAACACGCTGAAAATCATCCAGTAGCCGGTCACCAGCAACAAAACCACCGCCGCCCATACCCAGCGGAAGAACCGGCCCAGTGTGGCGCACCAGAGCGCGCCCCTCTGCGAGGCATCAATCACCTCAACCACCGCCGGGCGCATCGCCATGTAGGCGAAAAACATACCGCCGACCCAGATCACGGCGGAAAGAACATGCAGTGCGATAGCCAGACTCATAAAAAGTCAGAACTCCTTGTTACCTGATGGATCGGGCCGCGACCCGAAAAAGAAAGACGGCTCTGCAAACATGCCTGAACAACCATGCTATTGATAACTTTCGGTCAAAACCTTCCGTTGTGACTGGAATTCAGAATCCTGCATGGCGGCATCAACCAGATTGATCACCATCATAGCGGACGGAAGCTTGCGCGAAATTCCAACGTGAAACGGGATCAGGGAATTCGGAATAAAATCCACCTTGCGAACTTTCAGCTTGCTCGAATAGCCAAGTTGCTGAGCGGTTGATCGGGCGTCTGCAGGGGGCTGCACTATAAAATCCCCGGCCTCCCGCAGCATAAGAAGGTGCATCATCATATCCAGGTCATGGCCCGGCACACGCTCCAGATAGCCGGGGATGTTGTCCTCTTCCCATTTCGACCCCTTCTCAACAATGACCGTCAGACCGGCCAAGTCGGCAAAGCTCGTAGCCGATTCGATGACATCTATGTTGGGGTTGTCGGCCGAGTAAACCAGATAACCGAAGTCCTGTGTGAAGAGCGGCTTCGCTGAAAAGACGGCGTAGCTCTGCCGCTCCTTCGACGGATAGGTGAGAAAGCCATCGGAGCGGCCCAGCCTGACGTTATACTGTGCCCTCGCCCATGGCACCGCCCGATTTGTCGTGGTGTACTCGGGGATAAAATTGAACGCCAACTGCACCAGATCGGGAAACAGCCCGGCAGCCCTCTCGCCATCCGAGTAACTGTAAGGGGCCGTTCTCTCAGCGAACTCGAACGTCAGTTTGCTGCTAGCCATCGAGACGCCGGGCAAAGCAAGGACTAAAACCAGGAATGCGCGGCACAACAGCATCTTATATCCTTTCAAAAAAGGCCTATTCACCAAGGTTACCTCCGGGAAGCTCTGGGCTTGTCTGGGCAAGACATCATGGCGCTGACATTCCTCAGAGTCAGGAGCGTCAGTTCTCACTGGTATACCAACGAAACTAGCTGAAGTAGGTAACGTCGGCAATGGCAAAACCAAAACGCATCTACCTCGCCGGCCCGGAAGTCTTCTTCCCGCCAGAGGAACACCGGGCCATCGTGGCCGAGAAAAAACGCCTGCTCCGGGAAGCCGGCCTTGAGGGCGTGGACCCGCTGGACACGGAACTGGCGTTTGCGGATAACGAAGCAAAACCCCAACGCGGCCACCGAATCTACCAGGCCAACCGGGAACTGATGGACAGCTGCGACGCCCTCATCGCCAACCTGACGCCCTTCCGAGGCATCAGCGCCGACCCGGGCACCGTGTTCGAAGTGGGTTACATGATTGGCCAGGGCAAGCCCGCCTTCGGATTCACCCTCGACAGCCGGCGCTACCGGGAACGGGCTGGCGAAGCCGACCGGGACGAATTGGGCAATGCGGTTGAAGACTTCGGGATGAGCGATAACCTGATGATTGAGGGTGGCATCCGGGAATCTGGTGGGGAGTTATTCGTGGCTGAGGAGCCGGGTGAACATCGGTTTTTCTCGGCGGAGCTGTTTCGGTGCTGTATTCAGGCGATTGCCTGTTCTATGCAGTCAAAGCAACGGGCGACCCCATTTTTTAAACCCTAGCGAGCCGCCTTTAATCGTAGATGGCCCGCTCTCTCGCATCTCGTTTTCGATCAGGGTCTTCCTGGCATCGCGTGGCTGAAATGATGCCGAGGTAGTCAGCGGGAACGCCTGTTTCTTTCGCACCAACGATGACGTGATTCAAATACCAGGAGTGAGGCAGCAAAGATGGATCCGTTGACGTTGCAAAGTAGGTAAAGGCGTCAAGGGAATTGCCGAGAGTATCCGTAACCGTGACCCACTTTTCATCGTAACCGAAGCCCAAACCCTCAGCCTTGTCTAGCGGGCCTTTCTCGTCGTGCGGAATCTCAAACAGTGCGCCAATGACGAAGTCCTCCGGATTTCCGGTAAACAGCGCGTCGCATTTTGCGGACTTGTCTTTCCTGCTCCACTTATGAAACCGAAGGGCATGCTCAACGAGCGTGAACATACCGATTCGCTCCGCGCTTGGAACCCTCGCTCTTAATCTGAGGAGTGACATATTCGAGCCGTAAGCGAAATACTTCATGCTGCACCTTAATCCACTCCCATGGCTCCGCGCTACTGTATGACGTCCCGCAGGGACCGCTCAATCTGACCACCACAGTAGGCCTTACCCAACTCCTTTCGCTGACCCTCAAGAAAAGGCCTGATCGTCGGACGGTCTTCCACTCGCTGGCAAAGACCCGCCACCCGAGGGGCGTTGTGTTCCAGATCTGCGGCGAGTTCCGGAAAGCTGTGGACCAGGGTGCCAAACAAGGCAGCAGTTGCGATATCGGCCACCGTGAGCCTGGAGCCCAGCAGATAGCCCGCGTTCGGCTTGAGGTGGTGCGCCTGGCCGGTCTTTTCGAAAATGGCCATCCAGTCGACCAGGCGATGGTTCCGGAATTCGGCCCATGAATCCTGATCCCACATCACTGTGCCATTGTAGTTGGTGATTTCCATGAGAATATCATTGCAGTCCAGAATCACCTTCAGAGCGAGGGTGTGTTGCTCAGGCTCGTCGGGAAGAAATTGGTAGGCCTTCGCCAGATGCATGAGAATCGCCGGCATCTGGGAGAACCAGACCTGGGCCCTGCAGTCGTAAAGATAGGGTGGTGCCATCCCAGGGTACTGGATGTTCAGGTTTTTATCAGGGTAGACCTCGCTGGCATCCAGCTTTCGGTAATCCGCCCGGACCTCCTCCAGAAAAAGTTGAATAAAATTACCGCGAAAGGGCAGGCCCCAGTAATAGAGTTCGTAGTCCGGCATTGTGGCTCTCCCACTCTGACAGTTGAGAAGATAACTGTTGTCTGGAAGTGTAGCGCAGAGGAATAACCTGATGATCGAGGGTGGCATGTGGGAATCTGGTGGGCGGTTACTCGTGGCTGAGGGGCCGGGTGAGCACCGGTTTTTCTCGGGGGAGTTGTTTTGGCTATGTGTTCGGGCGATTGCTGGTACGGGGAACTGACCCGAGTAAATCAGCCCTGCGCTCCCCTGAAAGACTTTAGAAAAACAGCACCGGAGGCACCCCAAACCGCTTGCCGAGAGCTTCCATATGTTTGCGGGTCAGTTTCTTGCCTTCCGCACCATTGAGAATTTTGCTCACATTGCCTTTTGAACCCAACTCCGGCAGGTCAGCAACCCCAAGACCGTGTTGATCCATCAGGGTTTTCAGCAGAGCAATGCCTGTGTCCGTTTCAGCGACAGCCGCATTAAAGTCAGAAAACTCCGCAGCCTGATCCTCCCAACGCTCAATACTGGCAGCCAGGATCTCGATTAAGAACTTATTGGTGTCGTAGTCGTCCACCAACTGATCCATCAGCTCCAATGCTTGCTCGTAGTCATCCTGAGTCTCGATATGAGCCACAAAAGGCACTTGGGCCAACGCGTCTCTGATCTGAACAAAAGCAGGCGATAACATAGCCTCACTCCTTATTGCGGCGGTACTTGTCAGTCAGCCTGTCGTATTCGGCGTGACTGCAAATGTGCTTCACGTACATGCGGTTATCACGGAATTCTATGAAGGCAATCATCCGTAAATTGTTGCCACCAATATCAATAACCCACCATTTATCCCGGTATTTGAAATTATCCAGTGAAGGGAACACCTGGCGTAGCTGATCAGGTGTTTCAAACCTCCCATTTCGTAACGTGACATAGGCATTTACCAAGGCATCCCGGTCATTGGGAAACTGCTTGGCGGCGTCATTGAACGGCTTCCTCGAAATTATATGCACAGAACTTCCTTGTTTCCTTTTCTGAAACCATAGCATAAAGTTTCCAAAATAGAAACCTCACCTACATCCAAAATCACGATACCGGCTTCCAGCTCCAACCAGACCCCACTACCCTGGAAGCAATTTGACCTCAGGCAAAGCAGACGACAACTTTCACCCCGAGAAAAGGCACCCCAGAGAATCAATGCTAGACTCGCGTAGGAAACTAAAACTAATAAAAGCATGGAGCTAGCTGTGAAGAATCGCCCTGACTTCCTCTCCGGCGGTGAACCCGCCCGCCTTATTCCGATAGCTGCAGACAGCGCAAGAGAACAGAAATCCGTCTCCGTCATCCTCGCGGGTTTACGCTCCGTGCTTGAGCTTCGACAGTCAATGCTTAAATCTCTGGGAGTTCGGGTTGGCACCAACGCTACCCTGGAAGCCTGGACAGAAGTAGTTTTCGCCAATGAGGACAAGAAAGCCGCCAAACTGAAGGATCGCCCAGATGGGCTCCTGATCCTTCGCACTGGCCGACGCGAATGGCGGGCATTGATAGAAGCCAAAGTGAACAACGACACCATTGGCGAAGAGCAGGTATCGCGTTACCTGCAACAAGCAAAAACCCACAAGCTGGATGCCGTGATTACCATCACCAACCAGTTTGCCGCATTGCCGACTCATCACCCGGTGAAGCTCCCGAAAAACGCCACCAAGTCCGTCGCTCTCTACCACTGGTCCTGGGCATTCATCCGCACCCAGTGCCAGCTATTGCTCAAGAACGACGGCGTTGAGGACGAGGATCAGGTATTCATCCTGAACGAAATACTGCGATACCTCGAAAGCGACCGCTCCGGCATCAGCCATTTCGACCAGATGAACGCCGAATGGAAAGATGTCGTCAACAAAGTTAAAAGCAACGCCACACTCGCCAAAACCAGTGATGAGATACAAAACACCATCGCCGCCTGGCACCAGGAACAACGAGACCTTTGCCTCATTATGTCCCGACTGACAGGCAGTGATGTTTCACTGAAACTGAAGAATGACCACCGTCTGGACCCAGCAAAGCGCATGAAGGACGACGTCGATGCGTTTTGCAAAACACCCGCACTGCAATGTGCGCTCAATATTATTAATGCAGCGGCGGACCTGGAAGTAACAGCGGACCTTCAGCGGCGAATGATCTACTGCTCAATGCGCCTGGCGGCGCCGAAGGATAAGCAAAGCACTAAAGCCAGAACGAACTGGCTCCTGCGACAACTCAAAAAGACTGAGCCTGCCGGCTTCTTCATCCGCGCAACAAGGCCCGGAAAAGCAGAAACAACCTACCAACCATTAAAAGACTTACGCGATTCGCCGGAATTGCTGGAATCAGATACGTCCAATGCTGCCGCCACGACGCTGGAAGTGGTCTACGAGGTGGACCTGGCTGGAAAGTTCAGTGGTCGGAAGGTGTTTATTGAGGAGTTGGAGAAGGCAGTTCCGCACTTTTATCAGGAGGCGGGTCAGTTGCTGAAGGCTTGGACGCCACCACCTCCGAAAATATCGAAGTCGGAGACAAAGCTTCAAACATACGAAGAGGAAACAATGGAACAGTGACCTATGCTGGCAGCTTTTCCGATAACACCTCTTCGACAAAGCAGACGTTTTATACACTACAGTGATGTCCATCCGGCCCGTGGTCATATCCATGGGCCAAGTCTCCTGCATCAGACTCTTCGATGATGTCGGTATCAAAGGTCAGCCCTCTACTGGCCATCGGCTAATTGGTCTCTACATCCGCTAACCTGTCTCCGACAATGGCGAACAGCACATGGCAAGGCCCCACTCAATGCACTGTTGCTGTGTACCCCGGGCCATTTAGATTCCCGGGGTTGTCCAAAAGCTGCTGTTTAGAGTGTGGCACTCCGAGAGCACCACACTAGCGCGCATACTTGAAACCGCCTTTCAGCGCCTATAAAGATTCACTTTTATATAACCAGTGGAAGAACCACTCTCACTCCATGATGAAATGATGTTTCTAGAATCAAGCCATCCGACCAGTTCCCGATTCTCGTCAGTGTTTTCCAGCTTCAGGCGCTTATGCCCAGTTTTAATTTCGGAAAACGGTTTCGGTAGATTATCCAAGACACAGCGAACTTCGTCCGTATCCAAGAGAGAGTGATATTTGTTAAAAAGTGAAATTTTGGAGGCTATCGACATGGCATGCGTTATCAAGGTTTTCACAACACCTCCGTCTAAATTGAGTAAGTTAGAGTCGGTTTCTTCAAGAATTGAGCCGATAAGTGCTGAACGCTCAGGAAGACCTGAAAGCGCCTCTAAATCCATCAGTTCAATAATCCCTAGCTTTGCTGAATTGCCAATTTCGGATCTCAATAGTTCCTCTCGAATATCATCATCGATCACGATGTTTTCTGGATCGTCCAGATATTCATCCACATTGATGGCTACGAATCGAGCCTGCAAAGACGGGACATCTACGAGCCGGTCAAGGTTCTCTTGGGAGAATGAGACTTTTCGCTCGTCAATAAGGATTAGAATTTTTTCTTGCCCGAGAGTTTCAGGTAGTGTCTTGATTGGGTTTGGTAGAGCGCGCACGTAGTCTTGATGCGTAAACCGCTGAAGGTTGCCACCCATTCCACGTGAAGCCTGCCACCCGGACCGGAGCAAGGCTGCCACCCATCGGAGCGTAGCGACGCGGGGTTTCTCTTCTTACTCCGAAGTCTCAGTGCCCG
>Ga0208561_100289_pt1 | contig 12692 bp, 4 predicted proteins | sample Shrwel1BS1Day9_FD_187536 | JGI IMG/M metagenome (GOLD analysis project Ga0208561, IMG submission 187536) | Subsurface microbial communities from deep shales in Ohio, USA - Utica-3 well 1 S-1-Day9 (SPAdes) (version 2) ... | reverse complement strand
GGCTGGCTCCCTGACGCATCATTAGCATGAGCGTGACACGGTCTGTCGTACTGAGGTGGCGGTAGTGATTGTTCATGGCAACACCATACTCGATTAGAGGGTGTTGCACTTAGTTATTGAGGCCGCGCGGTTTCGACTGTACGCTCAAGATTCCGGGGGAAAAGCTGGCGGGATGCTCCTCCATCCCACCAGCTTTCTTTCTGTTTAAAATTTTCATAATCCGCAGTTAACCCAGATTTTCCATACCATCCTGCAATCCTCTGAATGAATTCATCTGGTGAGATGAGTTACCTATCCCAAGAGGGTCACTCTTCCTCATTCTCCGATGAGCACTGAACGCCCCACCCATCGCATCTGCGGGCAAGGAACCAAGATCCGCCTCATCCACTACGCTTTTACCTTGCATTTGACTACTTGCATACCGGTCAACAGCCTCCCATTGAGAAAGCAACTTATTGATGTCAATAACACTTGAACCCAACTGAGATGATTGCTTCTTGGCAGGCATGGCGCCCAGATCTGCAAACTTAATACTTGACTGCGAGGAACTACCAAACTCAATCGAACTTGCTGTATCTGCTTCTCTCTTCCCTTTGCGAGTTGGAGCACCCGGCTTTCCGGGCGCTGTCCCAGAGCCATCATTGAAATTAGAGGTGTGACCGGCGGGCGCCGCATCTGCACCATTCCCAACCCCCTGATTACCATGACTAACAGACAGCCGGAAAACATCTGAAGTGGAGAGACTACCTTCAGTATTTCCTGTCGCCGCAACGCGGTCAGTAACCGTCACCTTGATATCAACATAACCAACCGACTTGGGAGTATGCCCAGAGAAGGTTTGAGTTTCTGCGTCAAACTCAAGCCATTCGGGAAGCTCAGAGCCATCGGCAAGTGTTGCTGTGTAATCCAGAGAGTCGCCCTGATCCGGATCGTCGAAGCTACCTTCCGGGATCTGCCACGAAAATGGCTTATTGAAGGTAAAGTCCTGATCATTTAAAGCAGTCGCAACCAACGGAGCATCATTGGTTCCCTGGACATTAACCGCGAGACTGGAGGCAACCTGCGCATGACCATCTGTTACCGCAAAGTCAAAACGGTCAGTCACTTCCATGCTCCGACCCAGAGACTGGATGGCGTCGCTTTCGTTGTTCAGGGTATATGTATAATCTCCGTTTTCTGCCAAAGCCAACGTGCCGTATTGCCCCTCGAAGTTACCCGGCTCTGCGATCGTCAGCACATCGGTAGCATCGATATCACTGTCATTGGCCAGGACATTTCCCTCCGCAGCAATGATCTCGTCTTCCTTCACCGTCTCGAAATCTGATTCGGCCACAGGAAGATCATTAGCACCTACGACAGTTGCCTCAATAGTTCCTGTATCCGTTGCGCCCTTATCGTCAGTGATAGTGTATGAGAACGAGTCTTCAACGGATTCGCCCTCCGCCAGATACTGGAAGCTGTCACCTATGCTGTATGTGACTTCTCCATTGCCCAAGGAAACTTCGGCACCGACCTGAGACTCTCCCACGGAGACCACACTCAGAATATCTTCCGGATTGGGGTCGGTATCATTTGCCAGCAGGGCGTCCGTTTCAACGCTCAGCGAAGCCTGGTCCTCACCGATAGTGATATTGTCCATGTTGGCAACCGGCGGCCGATTCATCAGCAGCGCGATACCATCCCGGTCCAGAACCGTGCCATCATCAAACTCCATGGAGTTGATGCCTTCCTGATTACCAAACCAGTCTGCGAGCACAAATGAATCTGAAGTCCCCAACACTCGCACGACCATATCGTTGCCAACCCGGTCAGCCTCAAGGTCGTACTCTGTCAGAGCTCCTCCGACATAGAACGAGTTCTGGCCCTGAATGTCCCGGAACGTATCCATGCCATCGCCGGGGCGGAAAACATATCGGTCGTTTCCGGCACCACCAGCGAGAACATCGTCCCCTTTGCCGCCGGCAAGAACATCATCCCCGGCTTCTCCAACCAGAGTGTTGTTGGCCTCATTACCCTGAAGCCAATTGTCCAGGTCATTACCCGAGCCACTTAGGTTCTCGGGGCCAACAAGTGTGAGATTTTCGACATTTTCACCCAGCGCGAAATCAACACTGGACTCTACCGTGTCTTCACCTTCACCAGCACTCTCAAGGACTCTATCGCCCACGCTATCAACGATGTAATTATCGTTACCGCGCCCGCCATAGAGGTTATCCGCCCCGGCTCCACCGTTGAGCCAGTCATCACCGTCACCACCTTGCAAAATGTTGGCGGAGGCGTTGCCGGTAATCGAGTTGTCTAGCTCGTTCCCGTTGCCATTAATTTCACTGGCACCCGTAAGGATTAGGTTCTCGACGTTGGCATCAAGGCTATGGTCAGAGCTGGCATAAACAGTATCGACACCCTCGCCAGCCTGTTCCAGAACCGCATCTTCGGGGTTATCCACAATGTAAACGTCATCTCCAACGCCACCAGCCATGACATCAGCACCACCGGCGCCATCCAGCACATTATCGCCAGTGTTTCCAGTGATCACGTTATCAAGAGTGTTACCTGTGCCGCTGAGATCGCCATCACCGGACAGCACAAGGTTCTCGACATTGTCGGCCATTGTATAGTCGATTTCCGCTTGTACCGTGTCGGTACCCTCATGGGCGTTCTCCAGCACCGAATCACCGACATCATCGACAATATAATGATCATTCCCGATGCCGCCGCTCATCAAATCAGCACCAGTACCGCCATCCAGGGTGTCGTCACCACCTCTGCCCATCAACGTATCGGAACCGCCAAGGCCCTTGAGAATGTTTTCTCCGTCATTACCAATCAGCGTATTGTCGGAACCATTACCGTCAGTGTTCAGCGCACTTGAACCCACTAACTCAAGGTTCTCCACGTTCTCACCGAGGGTATAGTCGATACTGGCTCGAACAGTGTCTATGCCTTCTCCAGCATTTTCCGTGATAACGTCGGCCGAACTATCAACTACATAAGTATCGTCGCCGACCCCGCCCTGCATTACGTCCGCACCATCGCCGCCGTCCAGAAGGTCATTTCCGGCTTGACCGAACAGCTGGTCACGGTCCGATCCGCCTAGGATCGTATCGTTACCTGCGCCACCAATGAGCGTATCATCACCACCGTTGCCCAAAAGCTCATTGTTGCCGACATTACCAAGAATCTGATTATCAGAGGCATTACCGGCACCGCTGATATTCGCATCACCTGTCAAAGTGAGATTTTCAAGATTTTCACTCAGGGTGTAGTTGGCAGAGGTCATCACGTGGTCGTTGCCTTCACCAGCGTTCTCTTCAGTGACATCAGCCGAGTGATCGACAATGTAGGTGTCGTTACCAAGACCACCAACCAATGTATCAGCACCAGCCGCACCATCCAGCACGTTATCACCACTGTTACCCGTGATGACGTTGTTAAGGTTGTTACCGGTGCCATCCAGATCTTCGACACCGGTCAGGGTCAGGTTCTCAACGTTGCTGGTCAGCGTGTAATCAATGCTGGACTGAACATGATCCGTGCCGCCCCAGTAGGACGTTTCTGACACCACGTCACCGGCATCATCCACCACGTAGGTGTCGTTGCCGGAACCACCACTCATGGTATCGGCGCCGGTTCCACCATCCAGGGTGTCATGACCGTTGTTGCCAACGAGGGTGTCACCACCCGCCAGGCCACGCAGCGTGTTACTGCCGTTGTTGCCACGGATGACATTGTCGAGTTCGTTGCCCGTTCCGCTGATGCCGCTGTAGCCGGTCAAGGTGAGGTTTTCGACATTGTCCGTCAGGGTGTAACTGACTCGGGACTGAACCGTATCGGTCCCCTCGCCCGCCAGTTCCGTCACCTGATCACTGCTGTTGTCCACAACGTAGGTGTCGTTGCCGGTGCCGCCGGCCATGCTGTCTGCACCGGAGCCACCGTTGAGCGCGTCGTTGCCAGCATCGCCCGTCAGTTGATCGCTGCCGGCACCGCCGTAGAGCTGGTCGTTGCCATCCCCACCCAACAGGCTGTCATTTCCATTGTTGCCATAGAGGCGGTCATCGCCTGCCAAGCCATCAAGCACGTTGTTACCACGGTTGCCTCTGATGACGTTGTCCAGCTCATTGCCGGTACCATCAATATCGGCGCTACCCGTCAAGGTCAGGTTTTCAACATTATCCGTCAGGGTGTAGGTGATGCTGGACTCTACCGTGTCCGTGCCCTCGCCCGTCAGCTCAGTAACCTGATCGCCGGCATCATCCACCACATAGGTATCATTGCCTGCGCCACCTGCCATGACGTCTGCACCGCTGCCACCATTCAGGGTGTCGTGTCCCGCATCACCTGTAAGCTGATCGTTCCCTGCACCGCCATTGAGGCGGTCATTACCATCGCCGCCCATCAACGTGTCACTACCGTCCCCGGCATTCAGGGTGTCATGACCGCCCTGCCCGTCCAGCAGATTATCGCCGCTGTTACCCGTGATGACGTTGTTGAGGTTGTTGCCGGTGCCATCCAGATCTTCGACACCGGTCAGGGTCAGGTTCTCAACGTTGCTGGTCAGCGTGTAATCAATGCTGGACTGAACATGATCCGTGCCGCCCCAGTAGGACGTTTCTGACACCACGTCACCGGCATCATCCACCACGTAGGTGTCGTTGCCGGAACCACCACTCATGGTATCGGCGCCGGTTCCACCATCCAGGGTGTCATGACCGTTGTTGCCAACGAGGGTGTCACCACCCGCCAGGCCACGCAGCGTGTTACTGCCGTTGTTGCCACGGATGACATTGTCGAGTTCGTTGCCCGTTCCGCTGATGCCGCTGTAGCCGGTCAAGGTGAGGTTTTCGACATTGTCCGTCAGGGTGTAACTGACTCGGGACTGAACCGTATCGGTCCCCTCGCCCGCCAGTTCCGTCACCTGATCACTGCTGTTGTCCACAACGTAAGTGTCGTTGCCGGTGCCACCGGCCATGCTGTCTGCACCGGAGCCACCATTGAGGGTGTCGTTGCCCGCACCACCTTCAATCTGGTCCTCGCCATAACCACCTTTGAGCATGTTATCGCCGGTATTACCAAGAATGGTGTTGTCGAGGTTATTACCGGTGCCGTTGATGTCGCCTGCGCCGGTCAAGGTGAGGTTCTCCACATTGTTGGAGAGGGTATGACTGACAGAGGAATAGACGAGATCGCTTCCTTCGCCGGATACTTCGCTCACCTCGTCGCCTGCATGGTCAACAATGTAGGTATCATCGCCCGCCCCACCAGCCATACTATCGGCGCCGGCCCCGCCGTCGAGGGTATTAGTGCCGCTGTTACCGAGGATCGTATTGGCTAGCCTGTTACCAGTGCCGTCAATATCAGCCTCGCCGGTCAGGGTGAGGCTCTCTACGTTGTCAGAGAGGGTGTAAGTAGCTGAGGAGAGGACCGTGTCGGTGCCCTCTGCCACCTGCTCAACCACACTGTCCTGCGTATGGTTAACTATATAGGTGTCGTCACCTGCGCCACCTACAAGGACGTTAATCCCATCATTCGAAGTGATGAGGTTGTCCAGCGCATTACCGGTACCTCTGAGAGAGGCGTTGCCGGTCAGGGTAAGGTTTTCAACATTATCGGATAGCGCGTAGTCGGCCGAAGCTATGACTGTATCAAGCCCCTCATCAGCATTTTCGACAACAGCATCCGCACTGTCGTCCACCACGTAGGTATCATCGCCCGCACCGCCGATCAGCGTGTCGATGCCGGTACCGCCATCCAGAGTATTGTTTTCGGCATTGCCCGTGAGGATGTTGTTCAAGGCATTCCCGTTACCCTCCAGTGCAGCCGATCCGGTCAGTACCAGGTTCTCGACGTTCTCCGCCAGGGTATAACTAACACCGGCTTCGACAGTATCGACGCCTTCACCAGACGCCTCAAAGACGCTGTCATCGGTATTATCCACCACGTAGGTGTCATCGCCTGCAGCGCCAATCAAGGTATCGGCCCCGGTGCTACCGTCGATACGGTTCGCGGCATTGTTGCCGGTAATGGTGTTGTCCAGGGAATTGCCGGTGCCGTCTATCACTTCATTACCGGCAAGTTCCAGGTCCTCGACACTGCCTGTCAGGGTGTAACTGACAGAGGCATCAACCGTGTCGTGGCCCTCGCCCGATGACTCTACGACCCGGTCACCGGCATCATCCACCACGTAGCGATCATTACCATCGCCACCGGCCATGCCGTCGGCACCACTGCCACCATCAAGATAGTCAGCGCCGACATTGCCGAGCAAAGTGTCATTGCCGGCCATGCCATGCAGCGCGCTATCGCCGCTGTTGGCCTGCAGAACATTGTTCAGACTATTGCCGATGCCAGTAAGCGCCGCCCCTCCCTTCAGAGTCAGGTTTTCAAGGTAATCGCCAAGGGTATAGTCGATAGAGGCTTCTACCGTATCGAAACCTTCATAAGCCGCTTCGGCCACCTCGTCACCGGTGTGGTTGACCACATAGGTATCATTGCCGGCGCCGCCGGTCATGGTATCGGCGCCATCGGCACCATCCAGACGGTTGCCACCCGCATTACCAGTTAAAGTGTTATTCAGATCATTACCGATACCATCTATACTTCCCGATCCGGTCAGGGTCAGTTCCTCGACGTTTTCACCCATGGTGTGACTGGCGCTGGCGAAGACCCGGTCATAACCTTTACCCAGGCTCTCGACAACACTATCGCCGGAGTTGTCCACGAAATAGGTATCATCACCTTCACCGCCGACCAACGTGTCTGCTCCGAGTCCGCCATCAAGCGAATCATCTCCGGAGAAACCCTCAAGCACATTGGCCCCACCATTGCCCTTAAGTGCGTTATCCAGATTATTACCGGTACCATTAATCGACGAGTAACCGGTCAAGGTCAGGTTTTCCACGTTATCGACGAGTGTATAGCTGACACTGGCCTTCACTGAATCGACACCTTCGCCATGTACCTCGACGACTGCATCATCCATGTTGTCGACCACATAGGTGTCGTTGCCGCTGCCGCCTTCCAGCGTATCAGCACCTGCCCCACCGTCTAGCGTATCGTTCCCCTCCAGACCCTGCAGCAGGTTATCCGCAATGTTGCCGTTGATGGTGTTGCCAAGTTCATTGCCAATGCCATCAATCCCATCGGTGCCGCTCAGAGAGAGGTCCTCCAGATTGTCGCCCAGCCTCCATGTGACGCTACTCTGGACCGTGTCGGAGCCCTCGCCTGCGGACTCGAAAATCCCATCTTCGGACCGATCCACGATATAGGTATCGTCGCCGCGCCCACCGACTAAGGTGTCAGCTCCTGCTCCGCCATCCAGGCTGTCGTTTCCATCCAGTCCATGCAGGGTATTGTCGGCATCGGTACCAGTGAGGGTGTTGTCCAAATTGTTGCCGGTGCCGGTCTGCGCATCGTCGGTTAGGGTCAGGTTCTCGACATTGTTACCCAATGTGTAATCAAAGGGGCTGACTACCTTGTCGATACCTTCATGCCCTGACTCGACTACACTGTCGCCAGCGTCATCCAGAATGTATATATCATCGCCTTGACCACCCGCCATGGTGTCAGCACCTGAGCCACCGTCCAAAGTGTTGTTCCCACGGTTGCCGCTGATCACGTTATCCAGCTCGTTGCCAGTACCATCAATGGCACTGGAACCGGTCAGGGTAAGGTTTTCCAGATTTTCTCCGAGCGTATATGCACTGCTTGTTCGTACCGTATCCGTGCCCTCACTGGCCTCTTCGGTCACCGTGTCACCGGCATTGTCAACCACGTAGGTGTCATTGCCCGTACCGCCGATGAGGGTGTCAGCGCCTCCACCGCCATTCAGCCAATCGTTACCCTCCAGGCCTCGCAAAGTGTTCGCGCCATCGTTGCCCCTGATGACATTGTCGAGCTCATTGCCGGTGCCATCGATGTCCGGCTGGCCGGTGAGAGTCAAATTCTCGACATTGTCGGTCAAGGTGTAACCAATAGCCGATTCGACGGTATCGATTCCCCCTCCACTGTTTTCCTTGACCGTATCTCCGTCACTCTCCACCACATAGGTGTCATTGCCGCTGCCGCCAAGCATGATGTCTTCACCGGCGCCACCATTCAGTTGATCGTCGCCGGCGAGCCCTTGCAGCGTATTGTTGGCACTGTTTCCGGTGAGGGTATTGTTCAGGGCGTTACCCACTCCGCTTACGCCTTCCTCACCGGTCAAGGTAAGGTTTTCCAGATTGTCACCTAGCGTGTAATCAAGATGGGTTTGGACCGTATCGAGCCCATCTCCCATCTTTTCGGTAACAGTGTCTTCAAGGCTATCGACAATATAAGTGTCGTTGCCTTGACCACCCGCCATCACATCAGCACCCGCTCCACCTTGTAATGTGTCGTCGCCACTCCGGCCATGCAGGATGTCATCTCCAGTGCCACCGCTCAGAGTGTTGCTGCCGCTGTTGCCTGTGAGCGTGTTGTTGAGGCCGTTGCCGGTGCCGTTCATGTCCTCCTGCCCCATGAGGGCAAGGTTCTCCACATTGTCACTGAGCATCGCCGAAGTTCGGGCCTCAACGGTATCGATACCACCATCTACCTCTTCGATGACGGTGTCGCCAGCATCGTCAACGATATAAGTATCGTTGCCGGTGCCTCCCACCAGGGTGTCGGCGCCGCTGCCGCCATCAAGCCAGTCATCACCGTTGTGACCATAAAGGGTGTCACTACCTTCACCGCCCGCCAGAATGTCATTAGCCTCCGTACCTTCCAGGGTATCGTCCTCCGAAGACCCCACCTGCAAGGCATCAAGATCCAGCTCGCGGCCATCGGCAAACCGAACCGTATCAACCCGGTGTTTCCCTTCTGCCAAACTGCCAAACCAGTTGGCAATCGCGACACGGTCGTTACTGCCGTAGCGCAAGAAAATCAGGGCGTCTTCTTCCGCCGAAATGTCCAGATTCCCGGCGCGAATTCCGGCGCCAAATTCAAGCGCGTCTTCGCCGGTATCACCGTGGGTTTCCATGATAGTGTCGTTCCAATCGCCCCGATCGAAACGATAGGTATCGTTGCCGGCACCGCCATAAAGGGTATCGTTGCCACTGCCGCCATTCAGGGTGTCATCCCCCTCACTACCCAACACCAGGTCGTTTCCGCTGCCACCGGCAAGAGTATCCCCGGTCACATCGCCGGTTAGGATCTCAGAGGCATGGCTGCCCGTACCATCGGTCTCTATGTTGCTGTAACCAAACTCGGCCAGGGCTGCCTGTACATCAGGATTGTCACCATCAGTCTCGAGCCAACCGTAGAGCGTTCCAAGGCCGTCCCATCCCATGCCGGTGAGATTGCTGCCTGCCATACGCTGCAAATCAAGCAGGTCGCGAACCGCTTCGCTTGGCGCTTCATCAAAATGCGACTCCAGGGTGGCCGTGACGTTACTGAAATCGAAGGCCAGCCCGGCACCGTTCATGCCAAGATTAATGGCATCCATGTAGGGTTTGAGGCGGGTCTGCAGCAGCAGGCCGTCGTAAACCGATGAGCGCAGGCTCTCGTATGCCTGCTCAAGAAAGTTAATCTGGGCACTGGATAACGGTACGTAGACATCTTGGGTGGCCCCATAAAGCCGATGCACCGAGACACCATCAGGACCAGACGAGTTGGTTGAAATGGAAATAAACTCGTCCGCCCCCGTGCGAACACCTTCCGGCTCAATGTCTACAAAGGTCATCCCATTAAACTGCTCAAGCAATCCGACCAGTTTCGTTACGCGAGCCTGCTCAGCAAGCAATGCCTCGAGGCGTTCCTGGTACTCTTCACTAAAGCGCGAAGATTCAAGCGAGCTGCCGCCGCCATCATCCTGCGAAGACCAGCGGCTACTTACTTGAATTTTGAGCATGGAACGGCTCAACCCGGGAACCAAGTAATTAAGGTTGTACCCTTGGTCATCCGCCTTCTCAATGCTGGTTTCACCAGAGGAGCTAGCCGCCCACTGTTCAATCAAGCGATCAAGCCGAGCCAGTTGCTGACTCTTGGTCGTGCCTTGCGCATACTCTTCAACTGCAGCGGCCAGTTCAGGAGAGAGGCTTGAGGCCTCCTGGAGGTCGCGCAGGTGACCGGAACCACGCATGTTCGGGAGTGTTTCTGCCTGCTCGGTCAAGGGGACGGAATCGTCAAATTCGCGATAGAAGGGATTGTCGGCCAGATCAATGTCCGCCATGTTCCCAGTAACTTCACCCAGAGCCCCTTCGGAACCATCGGTTTTGATATAGGATCCGAGGTCGGCAATGGCGTTGCCGTTGGCAAGAACCTGGTTGTTCTCTTCTTTTGCCACATGAAAGCCGGCGACACCCAGCTCTTCCAATGTTTTCAGTTCGCCTTCGTCGGTTTTGCCATCGGAGTTTAAATCCTGCCAGACACGCAGCTTGTCCCAGTTGGCATCATTGGCGTCAACGATGCCGTCGCCATTGGTGTCTTCTGCAGCGAGAGCGGCGAAGCCATCGGCGGCTTGACCAACTACGTCGCCATTTTCGTCCAGCAACGGTGTGGAATCGCCGAAGAGCTCGGTGCCGTTGTCAATGAGGCCGTTTTCGTTGCGGTCAAGAACCAGATAGCCATCATCAGGCTTGACCCAGCCGGTGGCATTGGCCGTGCCATCGCCGTCGTGGTCGAAGAGGATGGGATTAGCGGAGTCGATACCGGTGGTTTCGAGGCCATCGCCGTCGAGATCCAGAGTTAGAGGATCGCTGCGTTGGATCCAGTTGCGTGCATCTGAGAAACATTCGCTAACATCATCGAAAATCCCGTCAATATCTTGCATTAAATCATTAAAAAAAGACTGGGCATCATCCATAAATTCAAACAAAGGCTCAAAAAGCTGATCTCGATACTGCTCGAATGATTCCCAAAACCCCGGATCCGATAAAGTATCAACTATGTCATCGAAGACCTCTTCAACAGAATCCAGATTTGTTGCGATGGCGAAACCAGACGCAATTGCCACCGCCACTGCAGCCCCAGGGGCAGCTACAACCACACCTATCGCTGCCAACGTACTAAGGCTTGCGCTCGTTAGCCCAAGGACATTACTAGGCGAAATAGTGCCTTTATGATAATTTGATAGATTATTGGCAACCTGCATTCCTAAAGCAGAAATGTTAGCACCAAGACCAAATGGAGTAGATGCGAGTATTGCCGCTGCCAAACCGTAAGTATTGGTTATAACGTCCAATCCGTTCTCGCTATTAGCTAAGTTCTCCCCGCTCTGGTAAGCACCCACAAGATCTGGTATATCCTTATAATTCACCTTAGCCATAACCATCCCTCAAAAATATTTATAACTTAGCCGCAAAGAACATCAAAAGAATCAGAAACGATAATACATTAGACGCCCTCAAAGCACCTGCAACCTTGCGATCTCCGCAATCTTTTACTCTAACCTTCCAAACATCCCAAACATATCTTTTACCATCATCAAGCGACTCATAAAGCGCGCTTTTAGCAACCAACCTTATCAAGTAATTAAAAAGCAACGATAAAAATAGCAAAACTAAAATAAAGTCATCAGAGCTAACAGAGAAATCTCGCTGAGAATCCATCAATGAACAGAAAATATAACCAACACCAAAGACAAAAGACAAACAAAAAACAAAAAACAAAAAACAAAATGCCCGGCGATCCAAAGAAGAAACATTCAAAGAAAAAACCTCCCGAAAATTAGGAGGTCTTCGCTTGCAACAAATAAACGAATGAACATTCCAAAACAAAAGAACAGCTCCAATTACAAAAGATACAAACAAAGCTGACACTAACAACCACTCCAAAGACCGATGACGCCGACACGGCATAATAAAATTAAAATCAAGATCAATCATGACCACAATCAAAAAACAATCGATCACTCACTAAAAGATTAACAGGGACATTATGGGCTATAAAAACAACCATAATCTTCCCATTTATTTTATTAACAGTTCTTGCAAGATCTTCCGCTGATTTGTCGTCCAAATTGGAAGTAGCTTCGTCGTGGATTCAACCAAACACCGCTAGCTGCCTGAAGACTACTAATTGCTATATCTCTCGCATCGCCCTCAGAAACATTATTGACTAAAGGGGCGGCCCCTACTGGAGTAGTATAATAACCATAAACGGTACCAACTGCTTCAATCGTACTCTTTTCCATGAGTCTTCCTCATCTCCATAGCCACAAAGTAAAAACTAAACAATAAAAAAACAAAAAAATATAATCCCACCCAAAAGGGGGCTTTACTAGCATTACGCCCTACATCCTCTATGGTATCATTCCTAGAAACTATAGTTTTACCTGAGACATCTAGCCTTACTAACCGGTTCTGCTTTAAAAACAAATAAACAGGTTGCTCATACCACCACACCGTCACACCTCTTCCTTCCAAACCTTCCTTCTCATGAAGCCCCATATGGCCTGAATAGCAATTGTACATCGCTCCTAATCCAGAACCACAGGTGAAGAGTTTAGTTTCTTTTCCGTTACGGACACCAACCTTCCATCCTTTTCTGCTGGATACTTTCTTGTGATATAAAATACCCTTATATAAATTTAAGTCATTTAAGCTAGGGAGACTCTGAATAAGTCCCCAAAATCAGCGATAATACGGCCATCGTCAACCGCATAGGATCGTTGCCACCATGGATCAGATCACCTTCTCCGAAGCCGAATACCAGACCAAGAAGCGCAAAACCCG
>Ga0208561_100288_pt1 | contig 12724 bp, 15 predicted proteins | sample Shrwel1BS1Day9_FD_187536 | JGI IMG/M metagenome (GOLD analysis project Ga0208561, IMG submission 187536) | Subsurface microbial communities from deep shales in Ohio, USA - Utica-3 well 1 S-1-Day9 (SPAdes) (version 2) ... | reverse complement strand
GCCGAATGCTCCCGGTCTGAAAGTGGACGCAATTATCCAGATTTTGACGGGAATGTTAAATTGCGTTTGCTAACTGATGTGTTTCGGGCCAACAATTGTGGTTTGCCGCAATTCTCCCTACTTTTGTTTACAATATCAGCGCCACTTTAGTCTGATACTCGGTAAACCTGCCCCCGGATCAGAGCTTATGTACGATCCACAACACCCCTGGTACTGACCGCAAACGGAACATGCGGTATCTTACGGGCCGCCTGATCCCGCCGGGGCAGGCGCATTCAACGCATTGAAGGTGAGGTTTTCTATGTTGATGGCGATCGGAGCCATAATCGTCGGTCTAATTCTGCTGGTATGGAGCGCGGACCGCTTTGTCGAGGGCGCCGCCGCCACCGCCAAGCACCTGGGCATGCCCACCCTGCTGATTGGCATGGTGATCATTGGTTTTGGCACCTCGGCCCCGGAACTGGCTGTCTCCGCCATGGCCGCCGCCGATGGCAACCCGGGCCTGGCCCTGGGCAACGGCTACGGCTCGAACATCACCAATATCGCGTTGATTGTTGGCCTGACGGCCATTATCGCCCCGATTGCCGTGCACTCTCAGGTCATCCGGAAAGAACTGCCCCTGCTCATTGTTCTGACCGCGATTGCCGGGGCACAACTGCTTGACGGAGAACTCAGCCGCCTGGATGGCTGGATACTGCTGGCGGTATTTGCCGCGGTGATGGGCTGGTCTATCTACATGGGCATCAAGGGCAAGGGCGACCCGCTCGGGGGGGAAACCGAAGCTGAGATCATTGCCCACCCCATGCCGCTGAAAACAGCCATCATGTGGCTGGTGATTGGCCTGGTGCTCCTGATTGTCAGCTCCAGGCTGCTGGTCTGGGGCGCCGTCACTATCGCTCAAAGCCTGGGGGTCAGCGATCTGGTGATCGGCCTGACCATCGTTGCCATAGGCACTTCCCTGCCCGAGCTTGCCTCCGCCATTGCTGCGGTGAAGAAAAACGAGCACGACCTGATTCTTGGCAACATCCTCGGTTCGGGCATTTTCAACACCCTGGCGGTGGTTGGCCTGGCCGCCGCCATTGAACCACTGAAGGTTGACCCTGAAGTCCTTTACCGGGACTGGACGCTGATGCTGGCGCTGACCGTTGGCCTGCTGCTCATGGGCTATGGGCTGACCGGCGGCCGCCGGACCATCACCCGGCTCGACGGCGGCGGCCTGTTAGCAGTATACGTCGCCTACACCGGCTACCTGTTCTACACCGTGGTCGCGGCCTCCACCGGCGCCTGAGGGATTCCCTGGGAGGCTTATGGGGCCTCCTTCAGGCGTTTCGGTGACTACTGCGGCTCCCTGGGATGGAACACCATTGCCACGGAATTCAGGCAATAGCGCTGGCCGGTAGGCGGAGGCCCATCCGGAAAAACATGCCCCAGGTGACTGTCACAACGGGGGCAACGAATCTCCGTCCGAGCCATGCCCAGGCTGCTGTCTTCCAGGTACCGGATATGGTCCGGATCAAATGGCTGAAAGAAGCTGGGCCAACCCGTGCCGGAATCGAACTTGGCATTGGAACTGAACAACGGCAGGTCGCACAGCCGGCAGTGATAATCTCCGGTCTGCTTGTTGTCCAGAAGCGTGCCGCAGAAAGGATGCTCAGTGCCATGGTCCAGCAGGATCCGTCGCTCTTCCGGCGTCAGGTCGGCCGCCTTTTCGGCAACCTCAGCCTCACTGAGTGGTGTCAGGTCGTAACCGGCAGCGGATAATGTCATTGGAACCTCCTCACGACACGTCGGGATCGTTCTGGCTGAATTCAGGCTTCAACTGCTCCGGCCAGGTACTGGCCAGCTTCTCCATTTTCGGCGCGGCCACTGCCATGACATAGGGCTGCCACGGGTTGCGGGCGGCGAAGTTCTGATGGTGCTCTTCGGCCGGATAAAAGGCCGTCAGTGGCTCCAGGGTAGTCACTATCGGGTCCGAAAAAACCCCGGCTTCATTCAACTGCGCGATATAGGCCGCCACCACGTCTTTCTGCTCCGGCGTTTCGTAGAACACCGCCGAGCGGTACTGTGTTCCCACATCATTACCCTGCCGGTTGAGCTGCGTCGGGTCATGGGCCACGGAAAAAAATACCCGCAGCAATTCACCAAAGCTGACTTTCGAGGGCTCGTAGCGTACCTCCACCGCCTCGGCGTGCCCGGTGGTACCGGTGCAAACGGCTTCGTAATTGGCCGTCTCCGCAGCCCCTCCGGCATAACCGGAAACCACCTGGGTTACGCCGTCAACAGCCAGGAAAACCGCCTCCACGCACCAGAAACAGCCGCCAGCCAGCACCAACCGCGCCTCAGCGCCAGTATTGCCGGAGGGCTCTCGTTCGGGTACGGGAAAACGGCTGCGTGGAACGTTCAAACCCGGAATATTGCAGGCATCAGTCATAGAGCCCTCCATCGTCGGTTGAGCCAGCGTTGGCATGTGTGGAATGAGGATACCATACTGACAACCGAGGCCGCTTAACGGTTCCCGCTCGGCATCAGGGGTTAGACCATGACCGCAAAAGCCCGCACACCGGACACACACAACGAGGCCCTGCAGTATCGCCTGAGCCTGCGACTGGGGCCCGTGCACGCACGCCAGCGCCTGGGCATTGAGCAGGAAACCGAAGCCCAGGTATTCGGGCGCAACCATCGCTCCTTCCATCTGGAGAACCTGGCCAATGCGCCACGCCTGATCCGCTTTTGCCTGCAGGCCACGGGTCTGCTGGACCGGGCCCGGGCCAACAGCCGGAGGCTCACCACCACCCATCACCGGTTTGTCCTCCCCGACTTGCCTGAGGCCTTCGAGGGCTTCCGGATACTGCACCTCACCGACCTCCATGTGGATATGGACGAAAAAAACCTGGAGGCCGTTATCCGGCAGATAGAGCCTTTAAGCTACGATCTTTGCGTGCTGACCGGCGACTACCGCAAGAACACCTGGGGCCCCGTGGATGATGCGCTGAACGGCATGGCACGGTTACGGGAAGCCATACGGGGTGAGGCCTATGCCGTGCTGGGCAATCACGACAGTGTCCGCATGGTCCCGGCCATGGAGGATATGGGTTACCGGCTGTTGATGAATGAAATGGTGCCCCTGCAAAAGGAGACGGAGCAGATCTACCTGGCCGGTGTTGACGACGCCCACTATTACAAGGTGCACAACCTGCACCGGGCTGGCGATGAAATCCCGGTTGGCGGGCTCAGCATCCTATTGAGCCATACCCCGGAGATCTGGCGCGAAGCGGCCCACGCGGGCCACGACATTTTCCTGTGCGGCCACACCCACGGCGGACAACTCTGCCTGCCCGGCGGCATTCCGCTGACCCTCGATTCCCGCTGCCCCCGTCGCTTGGGCAGAGGAGCCTGGCAGGTCAACGGCATGCAGGGATACACCTCGCCCGGGGCGGGAACGTCGGTGTTGAATGTACGTTTGAACTGCCCACCGGAAGTGACCATTCACACACTCACTCGCGGGCCGGAGTAAGACGCTCTGTTCTGATGGGTCAGTGGGGATGGCTGCGAATGCCCAGACGATACAGCAAAGGTGAGATCAGAATGTTCGACAGCGCGAACAACACCGCCACGGCCAGCGCCTGTCCACCGGAAACGGGTAACCAGCTCCACGCCAGCAGCATGGGCAGCAGGCTCTCGGGCACCTGATCCAACCCAAGGGCCCGGGCGCTGGATTTCAACCCCAGCCGGCGCTTCACGAAACTACTGAGCAGGTCTCCCATCAAGGCCAGAAGCCCAAACAGGGCCCCAAACAGCCATTCCAGGCCGATCCACGCCGAGAACAAAGAGCAGGCCAGGATTCCAGCCAGCAATCCCCGCCAGGTTTTGCTACGGCCAAACAGGGGCCGGCCATCACGCCAACTCCGCCCGCCATCCACCGGCCAGTTGCCCAGACGACCGAACAGCCGGGCTGCCACCACCGGCGTACCGTTGGCCAGCACCAGCATGACAAACAGCTCCAGTGGCAGCAGCAAACAACACTCTCCCTGTTAGACCTTCGGCCTCCCGAGGAAGGCTTACTCCATCAGCCCGCCGCGGGTCAGCTTCAACGGGTCCATCAACTGCTCCAGGCGCTCGCGGCTGAGGTCGCTGCGCTCTTCGGCCACATCGATCACCGCCCGGCCACTGGCATAGGCCTCCTTGGCAATGTCCGAGGCCAGGTTATAGCCAATCACCGGATTCAGGGCCGTGACCAGTACCGGGTTACGGTCCACACCTTCATTCAGGTTATCGGCGTTCACGGTGAAACCGGTGATGGCCTTATCGGCCAGGACATTGATGGCGTTTGACAGCAGTGACGTCATCTCCAGCAGGTTCGCGCCCACCATCGGCAGCATCACGTTAAGCTGGAAATTACCCGACTGCCCGGCAATGGCCACCGCACTGTCCAGCCCCATAACCTGGGCGGCCACCATGGCCACGGATTCCGGAATCACCGGGTTCACCTTGCCCGGCATGATACTGCTACCCGGCTGCAGCGCCGGCAGACTGATTTCCGCCAGCCCATGGATTGGGCCACTGTTCATCCAGCGCAGATCGTTGGCAATCTTGGTCAACACCACGGCCGTGCCACGCAGCTGGGCCGACAGGGCCACCGGGCCATCAATGGCGCTCTGCCCGACGAACTTGTGACCGAGGGAGCGGAAAGACTTGCCGGTATTGATTTTCAGAAACTTGATGAACTGCCCGGCAAATTCCTCGTCCGCATTCACGCCGGTGCCCACGGCTGTGCCGCCCTGGGGTACAGCGGCAAGCTCGTCGCATACCTGTTCCAGCCGGCGCTCAACAGCGACGAGCTGCTCGCGCCAGGTTCTCAGCTCCTGCGCCATGGTTACCGGCATAGCGTCCATCAGGTGAGTACGGCCGGTCTTCACCTGGCTCTTGAGTTCGCCTTCACGCTCGTAGATCGCACCACGCAGGTGATCAATGGCGGGCAGTAATTGCTCCTTCACCGCCAACAGGGAGCTAACGTGGATCGCTGTGGGAATCACATCGTTGGAACTCTGGCTCATGTTGACGTGATCGTTCGGGTGCACCTCCACACCCTGCTCCCGGCAAATGGACGCCACCACCTCGTTCACGTTCATGTTGGTGCTGGTGCCGGAGCCGGTCTGGTACCGATCCACCGGGAACTGGTCAGCGAACTCGCCATTCACAATACGCTGGCAGGCGTGAACAATGGCATCCCGCAGTTTCGGGTCCAGAATTCCCAGGGCACTGTTCGCCTGGGCTGCCGAGCACTTCACCTGCGCAACCGCGCTGATAAAAGCCGGCGGCATTGGCTGGCCACTGACCGGGAAATTATCCACCGCGCGCTGGGTCTGTGCGCCCCATAGCGCGTTCTTGGGCACTTTCACTTCACCCAGACTGTCCTGTTCGGTTCTGAATTCGCTCATGGTGCCTCCTGTCTGAAGATTTTCTTCACCGTACTACGAATTAGTACAGCCTCCCTATCAAACAATATCAACCGACACCATGGATTCAGACAATCACGTTTCAAGGGTATCGGCCACCCAACCAAAAACGGGCCCCGGAGGGCCCGTAAAGGATCAGCAAAATCAGAAGAACCCGAGGGGGTTGGTGTCGTAACTCACCAGCATGCACTTGGTCTGCTGGTAATGCTCCAACGCCATCTTGTGGGTTTCCCGCCCCACGCCGGATTTCTTGTAACCACCGAAGGCCGCGTGGGCCGGATAGGCGTGGTAACAGTTCATCCAAACCCGACCGGCCTGGATATTGCGTCCCATGCGGTACGCCAGGTTGGTGTCGCGGGTCCATACGCCGGCGCCCAGGCCAAACTCGGTATCGTTGGCAATCGCCAGGGCTTCGGCTTCGGTCTTGAAGGTGGTCACACCCACCACCGGGCCAAAGATCTCTTCCTGGAACACCCGCATTTTGTTGTCGCCCTTGAACAGGGTGGGCTGAATGTAGAAACCGTTATTGAATTCCACACCCAGGTCTTCCTTGTCGCCGCCGGTCAGCACCACCGCGCCTTCCTGCTTGCCTATTTCCAGGTACGACATGATCTTGTCGAACTGCTCCTTCGAGGCCTGGGCACCCACCTGCACATCGGTATCCAGTGGGTTACCGCGCTTGATGGCCTTGGTGCGCTGGACGACCTTGTGCATGAATTCCTCGAACATGTCTTCCTGCACCAGGGCCCGGGACGGACAGGTACACACTTCGCCCTGGTTGAAGAACGCCAGTACCAGGCCCTCCACGCACTTGTCGACGAATTCCGGCTCGGCCTTCATCACATCCGAGAAGTAGATGTTGGGCGACTTGCCACCCAGCTCCACCGTGGAGGGAATGATGTTGTCGGCCGCGCATTTGAGGATGTGCGAGCCCACCGGGGTGGAACCGGTAAAGGCAATCTTGGCGATGCGGGTACTGGTGGCCAGCGCCTGGCCAGCCTCGGGGCCATAACCGTTAACAATGTTGATCACACCCGGCGGCAGCAGATCACCAATCAGTTCCATCAGTATCAGGATGCTGGCTGGTGTCTGTTCCGCCGGCTTCAGCACCGTGCAGTTGCCGGCTGCCAGGCAGGGGCCCAGCTTCCAGGACGCCATCAACAGCGGGAAATTCCAGGGAATGATCTGGCCCACCACGCCCAGCGGTTCGTGGAAATGGTAGGCCACGGTGTTGTGGTCAATCTCGCCGGTATGGCCCTCCTGGGCGCGAATACAGCCGGCAAAATAGCGGAAGTGGTCGGCTGCCAGCGGGATGTCGGCGTTCAGGGTTTCGCGCACTGCCTTGCCGTTGTCCCAGGTTTCCGCCACCGCCAGCAGTTCCAGGTTGGCTTCAATGCGATCGGCAATTTTCAGCAGGATGTTGGAACGCTCGGTCGCGGAGGTAGTGCCCCACGCCGGGGCAGCCTTGTGGGCAGCGTCCAGCGCCAGCTCAATATCCTCGGCACTGGAACGGGGAATCTCACAAATCACCTCACCGGTGACAGGAGTGATGTTCTCAAAATATTCGCCCTTGACCGGGGCCACCCACTTACCACCAATGTAATTTTCATAGCGGGATTTGAATGAAACGATGGCGCCTTCTTTTCCGGGTTGTGCGTAAATCATGCGTCCGACCTCTTGTTCTGGTTATCGTTAGACATTAACCCTTTCAATGTAGACGGTATTTCGTCACCGTGAATGAAAAAATCGTAGGGTCAGCGAGACAACCAGAGAGGCCGGGAACAAAGGCAAATCAGGCGGCGATCACCCGGTCCAGCCGAGCCTGGATTTCCTCTTCAATCTTCGGCTTGAACGGGCGCAACATCATGCCCAGCTCGACACGGATGTGCAGATCGGTTTCGGCGATATCCACCAACCCTTTCACGCCGCTGCGCTCAAATTTCAGGGAATCGCCCTCCCAGTGGTAATGCATGTCGAATTTACTGGCCAGATTCTTCGCCAGGCCTTCGGCGGCGGAACGTGCTTCTTCTTTATTGAGGGAATGAGTACGGTGGATATCAATGACAGACATGGATCAGTTTTCTCGGTGATTTGAAAAAGGTTTTACAGTGTAAAGTCGCTTTGAACTTGTAGCCAACCCCCGAGCGGTTAGAATACGGGTTCAGATTCTGACAGGACCATCCCTCATGAGCGAGCAGCAGACGCCGGGCACCCCCGGCAACGGCCAGGACGATGTCACCCACTTCGGCTTCCGAAACGTGCCGAAAAGCCAGAAAGCCGGCCAGGTGGCCCAGGTTTTTCACAGTGTGGCCGGCAAATACGACCTCATGAACGACTTGATGTCCATGGGCATCCACCGCCTGTGGAAGCGCTTCACCATTGAGCTGTCCGGTGTGCGCCCGGGCCACAAGGTGTTGGACATCGCCGGTGGCACCGGCGATCTGACCATGAAGTTCTCGGATCTGGTGGGCCCCTCCGGCCAGGTCGTGTTGGCCGACATCAACGCCTCCATGCTGCAGGTGGGCCGCAGCCGTCTGACCGACCGTGGCTACGCCGGCAACATTGAATACGTGCAGGCCGACGCCGAACACCTGCCGTTCCCGGACAACAACTTCCAGGCCGTATCCATCGCCTTCGGCCTGCGCAATGTGACCGACAAGGACCAGGCGCTGCGCGACATGGCCCGCGTGCTCAAGCCCGGCGGCAAACTGATGGTGCTGGAATTTTCCAAGCCCACCAATCCGTTGCTGAGTAAGGTCTATGATCAGTATTCCTTCCGGGCACTGCCACTGATGGGCAAGCTGATCGCCAACGACAGCGAAAGCTACAAGTACCTGGCCGAGTCCATTCGCATGCACCCGGACCAGGAAACCCTCAAGGGCATGATGGAAGACGCCGGCCTGGTCAACTGCAAGTACTACAATATGACCGGCGGCGTAGTGGCCCTGCACGTGGGAATCAAGCCCTGATGTTTGGCTCAGACCTGGCCGCCATCCTCCAGACCGGACTGAACCGGGCCCTGGCGCTGGACCCGGCAGGCCGCGCCGCGCTGATGCAGAGCCTGGCGCAACCGGTCTGCATTCGGCTTACAACACCGCTGGAGGCGGTGGTGACCCTGAGCATTGACGAGCCGCTGGTGCGGGTGAAAAACGAGGCCTGCGAGAACGCCGTCGCAACCATCATCGGTGGCCCGATAGCTTTGGCCTCACTGGCTCTGGGCGATCCCCGGGTGATCCGTGATGGTCGCCTGACGGTGGAAGGTAACCAGGACAAAGCCCTTCAACTGCAACACGCCATCGCCCAACTGGCTCCCGACTGGGAAGCCGCCATGGCCCGACACCTGGGCGATGTGCCAGCCCACCTGCTGGGCAAAGCCCTGCGTAATGCCGTGCAGTGGAGCCGCCAGGCCATGGCCAGCGTTACCGCCAACCTGGAAGAATACATCCACGAGGAAACCCGGACCCTGCCCGGCCGGCGCGAACTCGCTGCCCGGACCCAGGCCATCGCCGATCTGCAACAACGCACCGCTACCCTGGAAGCCAAACTGGCGAAACTCGGTAGCAGCGACAGCGACCACCAAACGGAGAAGCCGTGAACCGCTTGCGACGCCTGTTTCGAATTGCCTGGGTATTCTGCCGCTACCGGCTCGACACCTTCCTGCCGTTGGAGGAATTGCCGGCACCGCTGAAACTGTTTTTCCTGCTGGCGCCCTGGCACCTGTTCCCGAAACCCAAAGTCAGCCGGGGGGATCGCCTGCGCCTGGCCCTGGAAGAACTCGGGCCAGTATTCGTCAAATTCGGCCAGATCCTTTCCACCCGCCGGGACCTGATGCCGGACGACATGGCCGCCGCCCTGAAAAACCTGCAGGACCGCGTCCCGCCCTTCCCCAGCGACCAGGCCCGAAGCATCATTGAACAATCCCTGGGCGCGCCGGTATCCGAGCTGTTCGCCGAATTCAGCTCCGACCCGATGGCTTCGGCCTCCGTGGCCCAGGTGCATGCAGCGACACTCCTGAACGGTCAGAAAGTCGTGGTGAAAGTGGTCCGCCCGGGTATCGAGCGGGTGATCCACCAGGACCTGGCCCTGATGTACCTGATGGCCGGCCTGCTGGAACAATACTGGTCCGAGGGCAAGCGCCTGCGCCCGGTGGACGTGGTGGCCGATTACGACGCCACCATCCACGACGAGCTGGACCTGCAGCGCGAGGCCGCCAACGCCAGCCAACTGCGCCGCAACTTCGAGAACTCACCGCTGATCTACATCCCCTTTATTGACTGGGACTACACCACCCAGTCGGTCATGGTAATGGAGCGCATCCAGGGCATTCCCATTGCCGACGTGCCCGCCCTGCGAGCCGCTGGCGTGAACATGAAGGTACTGGCCGAGAAAGGCGTGGAAATCTTCTTCACCCAGGTGTTCCGGGACAGCTTCTTCCACGCCGACATGCACCCGGGCAACATCTTCGTGGACGCCAGCAACCCGGAGGACCCAAAGTACATCGCCATTGATTTCGGCATCGTCGGCACCCTGGCCCCGGACGACCAGAGCTACCTGGCCCGCAACCTGCTCGCCTTTTTCCGCCGGGATTACCGCCAGGTGGCCGAGCTACACATCCGCTCGGGCTGGGTGCCACCGGAAACCCGGGTGAATGAATTCGAGGCCGCCATCCGCACGGTGTGCGAGCCCATTTTCGAGCGCCCGCTGAAAGACATTTCGTTCGGCCACTTCCTGTTGCGACTGTTCCAGACCGCCCGGCGCTTCAACATGGAAGTCCAGCCGCAACTGGTGCTGCTGCAGAAAACCCTGCTGAACGTGGAAGGCCTCGGCCGCCAGTTGTACCCGGAACTGGACCTGTGGAGCACCGCCCAGCCGTTCCTGGAAAAGTGGATGCGCCAGCGCATTGGCCCCACCGGCCTGTACAAATCCCTGCAGAGCCACCTGCCGGCCTGGCTGGAGCAGGCTCCGGAAATGCCACAACTGGTGCACGATGCCCTGTTGCGCCTGCGCAGCACCGGCACCACCGAGCATCAGAACCGCAAGGCCCTGGCCCTGATGAAAGAACAGAACAAACGCAGCGAGCGCCGCTGGCGCCGGGGCTTTGTCGCCGCCGCGCTGGCCGCGACTGCCGTTGCCAGCACCCAGGCGGAAACCCAACAACTGGCGGCCAACATGCCCGCCTGGGGCTGGGCCCTGCTGGCCGTTGCCGCCGCCCTCATGCTTCGGGGCGGCCGTTAAATCACCCGATAGTCAGGATTCAAAAACATGCAAGAGTCCCCTACCGAAAACAACCAGCCATCGTGGCTCGATGAGATCTGCTGGACTGAAGACGGCCTGGTTCCCGCCATCGCCCAGGACGCCGAGACCGGCGAGATCCTGATGATGGCCTGGATGAACCGGGAGTCCCTGGCGCTGACCGTCCAGGAAGATCAAGCCGTGTACTGGTCCCGCTCAAGGGGCAAGCTCTGGCGCAAGGGCGAAAGCTCGGGCCACCAGCAGGTGCTTAAAGACATCCGGCTGGACTGCGATGCCGATGTTATCCTGCTGAAAGTCGAGCAGAAAGGCGGCATTGCCTGCCACACCGGTCGGCGCAGTTGCTTCTACCGATCATTACAGGATGGCGAATGGGTCAGCACCGACCCCGTTTTGAAAGACCCGGACAGCATTTACGGCAAACACTGAGGAAACCCGATCATGAGCGACGTACTCGAACAGCTGGCCCAGGTCCTGGAAGAGCGCAAACAGGCCGACCCGGAGAAATCCTACGTGGCCAGCCTGCACGCCAAGGGGCTGAACAAGATCCTGGAAAAAGTGGGCGAGGAGTGCACCGAAACCCTGCTGGCAGCGAAAGACGCCGAACACTCCGGCCAGACCCGCGAGCTGGTCTGTGAAACCGCTGACCTGTGGTTCCACAGCATGGTCATGCTCTCACGCCTGGGCTTGAGTCCCCAGGATGTGCTGGATGAACTGGCCAACCGTTTTAACCTGTCCGGCCTGGAAGAAAAAGCCGCCCGGCCCAACAAATAAGAACGCCCCGGACAGGCCGTTCCAACACCGCACAAGGCCACGAATGGCGGCTCCGAGATGGATTTCCTCAAAGCCCCCACCGTGGCGTACAATAGCCTGCAACTGTAACGAGTCAACGAGGATTGCTCATGATTAGTCCCTGGCAACTTCTGATTATCCTGGTCATTGTTGTGCTGTTGTTTGGCACCAAAAAGCTGCGCAACATGGGCAGCGATCTGGGCGGCGCCGTTCGTGGATTCAAGAAGTCCATGAGTGAAGAGGAAAACAAATCCAAGGACGAGGATTCCGAGTTCAAGCCAGACCAGCTGGAAGAGAACAAATCCGGGAAGGCCGGTACCGAAACCGAGGAGAAATCCCGGGAAAAACAGGACTGAGCGCATACTGAATGTTCGATATCGGTTTTGTAGAGATCCTGCTCTGCGCCGTGATCGCCCTGCTGATTCTCGGCCCTGAACGCCTGCCCACGGCGGCCCGGGCAGCGGGTCGCTGGGTTGGCGGTGCGAAACGCATGGTCAGCCAGTTCAACAGCGAGCTGGACCGGCAACTGAAAGCCGACGAACTGCGCGAAGAACTCCGCAAGGCCGGCGATGTCAGCCTTGAGGATGTTCAAAAAACGGTCCGGGATGCACTTGCGGAGGCCGAAAAGCAGGAACACATCATCAAATCCGGCAAACCATCCAGCAAACAGGGCAACGATGCGCCACCCGGGCCCCCGTCAGAGAAGTCATCGGATAACCGCTCATGAGCGCCACCCCAGACGGTCACCAGACACCCCCTGAACAGGGCGATATGCCATTGATCGAGCACCTGCTCGAGCTCCGTAGTCGACTGCTGAAAATGGTATTGGCGGTTGCGGTATGTTTTGTCGTCCTGTACCCGTTTGCCAATGAACTGTACCTGCTGATCTCCGAGCCGCTGCGCGAGCTGCTGCCGGTGGGCCAGACCATGATCGCCACCGACATCACCTCGCCGTTTTTCGCACCCCTGAAGCTGTCCCTGGTACTGGCCCTGTTCATTGCCATTCCGGTGGTTCTCTATCAGCTCTGGAGCTTTATCGCGCCCGGGCTCTACGCCCACGAAAAACGGCTGGCGTTCCCACTGCTGTTCACCTCGGTGCTGCTGTTCTACGCCGGCGCAGCCTTTGCCTACTTCGTCGTATTCCCGCTGGTATTCGGCTTTTTCACGGCGATTGGTCCGGAAGGGATTGTCGAGCTACCCGACATCAACAGTTACCTGAACTTCGT
>Ga0208561_100285_pt1 | contig 12842 bp, 6 predicted proteins | sample Shrwel1BS1Day9_FD_187536 | JGI IMG/M metagenome (GOLD analysis project Ga0208561, IMG submission 187536) | Subsurface microbial communities from deep shales in Ohio, USA - Utica-3 well 1 S-1-Day9 (SPAdes) (version 2) ... | reverse complement strand
CTCCGTGACCTGCTTCACCGCCTCGATTTTGAATTCTTCGGAGTATCGCTTTGCGCTCATCATCAACACCTGTAGATTTGCGTTTAGTGTAACGCTATCAGGCGTCTACTGTATCGGGGGCTTGCCAGATGTCATGGTTTAATCTCCTCAAGCTGACGAATGGTCTGTTTATCTGCGCGGATCCGTTCTTTGAATTTTCTAACCAAGAAGGCCTTGAACTTTGGATCATCACTGCCGTGATAATCGGAGAGCTTTTCAGCAGAGATTTCATTATAAATGCGCCAGTGCTGCTCTAGTTCATGTGTATCATTTGCTTGGACTTGTTTCAGATACTGCATGGACCTGGAAAGTCTCTCAGCAGATACTTTAATTTTTGAATTGATTAGTTTTATTCGATACTCACCGGAAGGCTCCGGCCAACCTTTCACGTCGCCGGGAAAATCCTCGTGGGGCGGGTCCAGGTCGCTGATGACCACCTTCGCCTGTTTATCTGGCAGAAACTGCACCCAGAGTGTGCCTCGTGCAGGTGTTTTATACTCCGGAATCTCCACCTCAATCGTATGTTCCAGGGTACCTGCTGCTTTGCGTTTCGCGTACGACGCTGAGATTTCGTCGCCTGTCTCGCCCTCCAGTGGGTATTGAACAACCACCTCTACTTTCATCCCCTCGTGCCATTCTTCGGGAACCTGATAGCAACACTGGATGCCGCCGGCACTGTAGGGTGTGATCGAAAAGCCTCCACCATGGTTTTTCGGGTCGTTGGGATCTTCAACGGTGAAGGCCTTGATGCCCTTGCCAGCGTAGTCCACACCGGTGACGTTGAGAGCTACGGTATCCTCGCCCAGGCCGCAACCGGAGAGGACGAGAACCGTTGCCATAACAAAGGCTTGGGCAAAACTAAAATGCATAGGAAAACGCTCCTTGTTGTCCTTCGATGTCGGACGAATGTTTTTAGACCCTAGAGCTCTGGGATAGTGAGTTTGTAAGACGTCACGCCCCATCATTCATTCCTGCGTGAGGGGCGGATTGCCGGCAACACTCCAATTGCTCAGCATAGGTTTCAACCGGGAGAGCTGTTGAATTTAATGTCTTTTCAATCCAGTCATAACGGGCTGATGGCTTCTCGAAGGCCTTAAAAAGCGCTGGTTCATTAAGGCGAAGAGCATCAATGAGAGTATCGATTCGGTTCATGTCGAGTAACGTTGTGATTTGTTGATCATTGAGTTTAAGTGGTTCAGATAAGCGGGGGCTCAATGTCATGGGTTGGACATCTAATTCCAGTGTCTTCCAGAGGCCGTCTCGGCCGATATAGCTCCAGCTCAGCATACCGCCGGTTAAATGGCTTTTCTGAGCCGGCGTTAGCATACTCACAATTTGTGGGAGCCTTCGAGTATCGGACAGGCGTAAAACATAGCGCTCGTCATGAATAGTCACCAGCCGAAAGGCGGAAAGCCTCTGCCAGAGCTGCTCCATTGATTCGCACGAAACAATCATGCTGAGCATGGGATTGCCTTCGGTCGCTTCCTGCAAGCACTGAAGGGTTTGTAGGTTACCCTCGGTGATGTGTAGCAGCAGTGGTGATATTGCTAACACGCGCTCACTTGTATTGGGAGAATCCTGATAGAGCGATCGCCAGTGAGTCTCTTTGAATAAACCTCTGATTATCGGAAGCACGGTTTCATGCCGAAAAGCTGCGTCGAGCAGTAGATAGACATGAGGGGAGCGCTCATGTCTGAACCACGCTCTAACTGATGATATAGTCTGTTGTTCCCAGTCAATTGGATAATGATCAATGAGTTGCATGCTGGCCTCACGCGACGCTCACAATGGGAGATCCATTAGAAAGATTTTTTAGGAGGCACTCTTCACACACTTCTTCCGGCATTTGCGGCATCGACAGATCCAACTGAGCCGGCCCGTCAAACGTTTTCATCGCCCCGTTAACTTCCACCTTGCCAGGCGCATGAAGCTCAACATTGCCATCCTTGATCCTTACGTAGGCGCCACCGCTGACCAGCAGGATTTCCTTGGCGGCGGACAGGTCGATCTTGTCGTCGCTGGAGGTGATGGTCAGGTCTTTGCGGGCGATGGCTTCCAGGTTGTCGGATTGGGCCTGCACCTGCACTTTCCCGCGTGCGGCAAAGAGCTTGATCCCGGCTTTCTGTACGAACAGTGAGAGCGCTTCGGAGATGGAGGCCACCAGGCTTTTGCCGGTGGCGATGTTGACGTCTTCACCCGTGGCCACGCTCAGGGATTTGCCCTGGGCCAGGTGGGTGGATTCGGGGGTGCTCATTGTGATGCCGGCTGGTGAGGCCATATGCAGCCAGGGGGTTTTCATTCGGGCCGCTTCGCCTCGTCCTCCGCTGTCACTGGCGCCGGCGGCGTTGCTCTGGTCGCTGTCGGTAAGCTGTTCGCTGGTGCCGTAGGTGTCGTCGGCATCTTCACCGGCCTGTTTGAGGTAGGCGCTGGCTTGCAGGCCGTCGGCGTTGTGGTCCTGGGCGCTCTGGCTGAGGGTGTCGGTCAGTTGCCAGGCGCTCTGGATCTGTTGCCTTGCCGGGGTAAGGTCGAGCTGGTCGCCACTGACGCCCAGTTGGCCCCAGCTGGTGAGATAAAGCCCCTGATTGGCGCGGATAGCGCCGTAGGCGTCGGTGCGCAGTTCGAACCCGGTGCCCCGGAAGCTGCCCCGGTGGTTGCCATTCTGGTGGATCAGGTAGCCCAGGTTGAGCTGGCTCTTTTCATTCTCGGAGTTCAGGCGCACTCGTTCCTGATCGGTGGCGTCGTCAAAGACCAGTTCGTTGTACTTGCTGCCCCGGTAGGTTTTGCTTTTGAAGCCGGAGAGCAGGCCATGGCTGTGCCAGTCGGGTTGCTGTTCGCCATTGTAGACCCGCCCGGTGATCAGGGGGCGGTCGGCGTCGCCTTCGAGGAAGTCGACAATGACTTCCTGGCCGATGCGGGGCACGAACACGCCGCCCCAGCCGGGGCCGGCATTGGGCTGGGCCACCCGCAGCCAGACCCCGGCCTGTTCGTTGTGCTGGCCCTGGCGGTCCCAGTGGAACTGGACGCGGACCCGGTTGAGGGCATCGGTGTGGATTTCTTCGCCTTCAGGGCCAACGACCGTCGCGGTCTGGGGACCGCCCATGACCGGGCGTTGGTGGCGTAATGGCGAACGGTACGGCTGGGTGCGGCGCTGGGCTTCCAGTTCCACCAGGAAGTGGCCGGTGCCTGTGTGCTGGTAGTCGTTGGCCGCTTCGTTCTGGTTGTCTTCCAGGCCCTGGGCGCGCTTGGCGGCGTCGATTTTTGGTTTGAGGCTGCCGGGTAAGGCGTTGAGGTGAGCCGAGACCGGCAAGGCGTTTTCCGCGTGGACAGTGACGCCGAGTATCAGGAACTGGCGTTCGGCTTCGCCGCCGGTGTCGTGGCGGGGATGCTGGCTGAGCTCGAACCAGCGGCCGGCTTCCAGTTGCCGCACACCGCCGGCGCCCCGGAAGCGTTTGGCCTGGGATTCATGGGCTTCCAGGCGGTTGGCGGTCAGGCGTTCGCCCCGGTCGTGGCCGTGGTAATAGTATTCGCCGGCGTAGTCGTAGACTTCGGCGTCCGGCAGGTTGCCCTGGTCACTGAGGGTACTCAGGCCGGTGCGTTTGGTCAGGGAGGGCTGTTTGTAATCGAAGGTGCCGACACTGACGCGGGTGGGCTGCTGCTTGCGAACCCCGCCCCACTGGGTGAGGGCGTCTTCCTGCTCGGTGGCGGCCTGGCGGTGGAAACGAATAAGCCGGGGCTGGACGGGTTGGGCGGTGTCTGCGTCGTCGGTGATCACCAGGCGGTGGCCGTCGAAGCGATTCGCCTCCTGACCTTCGTCATCCTCACCACTGCCATTACCGGAATGCTCGAAGTAGTACCACAGGCCTTCCTCTTCCATCAGGCGGCTGACGAACTGGAAGTCGCTTTCCCGGTACTGCACGCAGTAACTGCGGGTGGGGTACTCCCGGCGCAGATCGAAACGGTAACCACCCCGGGCCAGCTCGTGGCCCTCAAAGACCTGGCCGAGGATGTCCACCACCGAGCGGTTCTGGAAGATGCGGCTGTTGCGCCCGAGCTTGAGCATCTCCAGCCAGGGCACCAGGGTGAGCTGGTAGTAGGTCACACCGCCGTCTTCGCCCAGCATGGCCGCTTCGGACACCAGGCCGTGCAGGTGGTGGTAGCCGCCATCGGCCTGCAACACCGACAGGCGGGCCGGCTGGGCCATCAGGGTTTTGAGTTCGATATCGCCCTGCTGGGAGAAGCAATCGAGGGTGTAACGAAACGGTTCGCTGACTCGCTGTTCGCCCACCAAGCGGTGAGGCACTAGCGGGGCGTTGACCGACAGGCTCAGCAGTCGCTGGGACTGGGACAGAGAAGTGTTGAAGATTTCCGAGAGCGAAAAGGGGAGCGTACCTGACTCATCCATGAGCAGTTTCCATCCGTGGAGTTGTTATCTACAGCGGCCTGCCTTGGCCGCCTGTGTCATTTAAAAGCTTATTGTTAATAGCTTCAAGTTTACTTTGATCTTGAGCATATTTTTTCATCAAGAGACGAGCGTGACCGACCTTCTGGAAAGCAATTTGCCAAAAAGCAGGAGGGCGGCTTACCGCAGTAAGCCGCCCTCCTGATTCCGGTCAAGCCGTTAATCAGACATCCAGGTAATCCAGGATGCCTTCAGCCGCCTGACGGCCTTCCCAGATGGCGGTTACCACCAGGTCGGAGCCGCGAACCATATCGCCACCAGCGAAGATCTTCGGGTTGCTGGTCTGGAACGCAAACTCCGCTTCCTCGGGAGCGTTTACCAGGCCCCAGTCGTTGGTCTTCACGCCTTGCTCCTCGAACCAGGGCGCCGGGCTCGGACGGAAACCGAAAGCAACCAGCACGGCGTCGGCCGGGATCACTTCCTCACTACCGGGCACCGGTTCCGGGCGACGGCGACCGTTTTCGTCGGGCTCACCCAGCTGGGTGGAAACCACCTTGACGCCTTCAACCTTGTCTTCGCCAATGATGGCAATCGGCTGGCGATTGAACAGGAAATTCACGCCTTCTTCCTTGGCGTTCGCCACTTCCTTGCGGGAGCCCGGCATGTTGGCCTCGTCACGACGATAGGCACAGGTCACGCTCTCCGCCTGCTGACGAATGGAGGTGCGGTTACAGTCCATGGCCGTATCACCACCACCCAGGACCACCACACGCTTGCCCTTCATGTCGATGAAGTCGCTTTGCTGCTTCTCGAAGCCCAGGCGACGATTCACGTTGGACACCAGGAACGGCAGGGCGTCGTGAACGCCGGGCAGGTCCTCACCCGGGAAGCCGCCTTTCATGTACTCGTAGGTACCCATGCCCATGAACACCGCATCGTATTCTTCGATAATGTCCTTGAGGTGCACGTCCTTGCCCACTTCGGTGCTGAGGCGGAATTCCATGCCCATCTCTTCAAACACCTTGCGGCGACGGGTCATGACTGTTTTTTCCAGCTTGAATTCCGGAATGCCGAAGGTCAGCAACCCGCCAATCTCCGGGTAACGGTCAAACACCACCGGCTTCACGCCGTTACGCACCAGGATGTCGGCACAGCCGAGACCGGCCGGGCCGGCGCCGATGACCGCCACCTTCTTGTCGGTCCACTTCACCTCCGACAGGTCAGGCTTCCAGCCCAGGGCGAAGGCGGTATCGGTGATGTACTTCTCCACCGAACCGATGGTGACCGCACCGTAACCGTCGTTCAGGGTACAGGCACCTTCACACAGACGGTCCTGTGGGCACACACGACCACAGACCTCGGGCAGGGAGTTGGTCTGGTGACACAGTTCCACCGCCTTCATGATGTTGCCTTCCGACACCAGCTTCAGCCAGTTCGGAATGTAGTTGTGCACCGGGCACTTCCACTCGCAGTACGGGTTACCGCACTCCAGGCAGCGATGTGCCTGGGAGGACGCGTGGGTTTCCGTGAACGGGTGATAGATTTCCCCGAACTCTTTCTTTCGCTTCTTGGCAGGCACTTTCTTGGGGTCAACCCGCCCTACTTCCATAAACTGAAAGTCATTGTTGAGACGTTCTTTCATAGTGCTACTCCGATTACTCCGGGCGGGCTCGGGTGTTCGCCAGCAGGCTGCGCAGATTCGCGGCCTTAGGCTTCACCAACCAGAAACGACTGATGTAGTCGTCGAACTCTTCCAGTATATGCTCCGCCCAGGCACTTCCGGTTTCAGAAATGTGCTCACGGATCACGCCCCGCAGGTGGTTCCGATGCGCCTCCATGTCTTCCCGGGAGATACGCTGAATCTCAACCAGTTCGTGGTTGTACTTGTCCACAAACGTGTTGTTTCTGTCGAGCACGTAGGCGAAACCACCGGTCATGCCGGCACCGAAGTTGTAGCCCGTGTCACCCAGAACAGTCACCAGGCCACCAGTCATATACTCACAGCAGTGGTCACCGGCGCCTTCGACAACGGCGTGGGCGCCAGAGTTCCGCACGGCAAAACGCTCACCGGCGGTACCTGCGGCGAACAGCTTGCCGCCAGTGGCACCGTACAGGCAGGTGTTGCCCACAATGGAGGTGTTCTGGGTCTCAAACTGACTGCCACGCGGCGGCTTGACCACCAGCTTACCGCCGGTCATGCCCTTGCCCACGTAATCGTTGGCGTCACCTTCCAGGATCAGGTTCAGACCGCCCACGTTCCAGACACCAAAGCTCTGGCCGGCAGTACCGGTCAGGTCCAGGGTAATCGGTGCGCTGACCATGCCCTGGTTGCCGTGGCGTTGGGCAATCTCACCGGACAGGCGGGCACCAATGGAACGGTCACAGTTGGTTACCCGGTAGTGCCAGGCACCGCCGGATTTCTCGGCAATCGCAGCAGCGGTGTCTTTCACCATCTGCTCGGCCAACTGGCCCTGATCGAACGGATGGTTGCGCTCAACCTGACAGGTATGAGGCTTATCGGCCGGAATATGCTCGTTTTCCAACAGACGAGTCAGGTCCAGCTTCTGCTGACGATCGGTATCGCCCGGCAGACGCTCCAGCAGGTCCACACGACCCACCAGCTCTTCCAGACTGCGCACGCCCAGCTTGGCCAGCCACTCACGGGTTTCCTCCGCCACGAAGCGGAAGAAGTTCATGGCCATTTCCACGGTACCCTTGAAGTGCTCTTCACGCAGGTACTCGTTCTGGGTCGCCACACCGGTGGCACAGTTGTTCAGGTGACAGATACGCAGGTACTTACAGCCCAGGGCAACCATCGGAGTGGTACCGAAGCCAAAGCTTTCCGCGCCCAGGATGGAGGCTTTCACCACATCCAGGCCGGTCTTGATGCCGCCGTCGGTCTGCAGGCGGATCTTGCCGCGCAGGTCGTTGGCACGCAGGGCCTGCTGGGTTTCAGTCAGCCCCAGCTCCCAGGGGGAACCGGCGTAACGGATGGAAGTCAGCGGGCTGGCCGCGGTGCCACCATCGTAACCCGATACCGTGATCAGGTCGGCGTAAGCCTTGGCCACGCCGGCAGCGATGGTGCCCACGCCCGGCTCGGACACCAGCTTCACCGATACCAGCGCCTCCGGGTTCACCTGCTTGAGGTCAAAAATCAGCTGCGCCAGATCCTCGATGGAGTAGATATCGTGGTGCGGCGGCGGTGAAATCAGGGTCACGCCCGGCACGGAGTAACGCAGACGGGCAATCAGCTCGTTCACCTTACCGCCCGGCAGCTGGCCGCCCTCACCGGGCTTGGCGCCCTGGGCCACCTTGATCTGCATGACGTCGGCACTGCGCAGGTATTCGGCGGTCACACCGAAGCGGCCGGACGCCACCTGCTTGATCTTGGAGCGCTTGTTATTGCCATAGCGAGACGGATCTTCGCCACCCTCGCCGGAGTTGGACCGGCCACCCAGGGTATTCATGGCCACGGCCAGCGCCTCGTGGGCTTCCGGAGAAAGCGCACCCAGGGACATCGCCGCCGAGTCGAAGCGCGGGAAGATGTTCTCGACCGGCTCCACTTCGGAAAGATCAATGGACTTGAGATCTTTCTTGAACACCAGCAGATCACGCAGGGTGGCCACCGGACGCTCGTTTACCAGGGTCGAGTACTTGCGGTATTGGCCATAGTCGCCGCTGATTACCGCGTCCTGCAGGGCACCCACGACATCCGGGTTGAACGCATGGTATTCCTGGCCGTGCACGTACTTCAGCAGGCCGCCCTGGGAAATCGGCTTGCGCGGTTTCCAGGCCACGGCAGCCAGGAGCTCCTGGTCCTTGTGGAAGTCGCCAAAGTCGGCGCCCTGGATGCGGCTCGGCACGCCCTTGAAGCACAGATCCACCACATTGTCCGCCAGGCCAATCGCCTCGAACAGCTGCGCACCCCGGTAGGAGGTAATGGTGGAGATACCCATCTTCGACAGGATCTTCAGCAGCCCCTTGTTAATGCCCTTGCGGTAGTTGTTCTTGGCGTCGATCGGATCAACCAACAGCTCGCCGGTGCGGATCAGATCGTTCAACACCTGATATGACAGGTACGGGTAAACGGCGGTAGCACCGAAGCCAAACAGAACGGCGAAGTGGTGGGAGTCCCGCGCCCAACCGGTCTCGACAACCAGGTTGGCATCACAACGCAGCCCCTGGGCCACCAGGTGATGGTGAACGGCACCGGTTGCCATCAGCGCGTTGACCGGCAGCTCGCCTTCAGTCAGCTCGCGGTCGGACAGAATCAGGATGATCTTGCCATCGCGAACCGCCTGTTCCGCCTGTTGGCATACCTGACGAACACCCTGTTCCAGGCCCACATCCGGGGAATAGCTCAGGGAGATCCGCGCCACTTCAAAACCGGGGCGGTCGTTCTCGCTGATGTGCAGGAACTTCGAGGGCGAGAGAACCGGCGTGGTCAGGATCATCCGGTCCGCGTGCTCGGCGGTTTCCTCGAACACGTTCTTCTCGGCACCCAGACAGGTTTCCAGCGACATCACGATGGACTCGCGCAGCGGGTCAATCGGCGGGTTGGTGACCTGGGCGAACTTCTGACGGAAGTAGTCGCCCACGTGGCGCACTTTGCTGGACAGCACGGCCATCGGGGTATCGTCACCCATGGAACCAACGGCTTCCTGGGCGTTCTCGCCCAGCGGGCGCAACACCTGGTCCCGCTCTTCAAACGACACGTTGAACATCTTCTGGTGGACCAGGAGTTCATCCTGCTCCATCAGCTTGAACTCGGACGTGCCCTGGTTCAGCGTGGTTTCCACCCGCAACGCGTTTTCCTTCAACCAGCGCTTGTAAGGCTGGGCTTTCTTCAGGCGCTGATCAACGTCGTCGGTGTGCAGAACGTCACCGGTCTCGGTGTCCACCACAAGCATCTGACCCGGTCCAACGCGGCCCTTGGCCACGACATCGTCCGGCGTGTAGCTGTAGGTACCCACTTCTGACGCGAGGGTGATGAAGTCGTCCTTGGTGACCACCCAGCGGGCCGGGCGCAAACCGTTACGGTCGAGCATGCACAGGGCATGGCGGCCATCGGACATAACCAGACCGGCAGGGCCATCCCACGGCTCCATGTGCATGGAGTTGTATTCATAGAACGCGCGCAGGTCCGAATCCATGGTTTCGACGTTCTGCCAGGCCGGCGGAATCATCATGCGCACAGCACGGAACAGGTCGACACCGCCCGCCAGCAGCACTTCCAGCATGTTATCCATGCTGGAGGAGTCAGAACCGGAGAGGTTCACCAGGGGCTGAAGCGTCTGGAGATCCGGCAGGTCGGGCGAGCTGAACTTGGCGGCCCGGGCCAGTGCCCAGTTGCGGTTCGCTTCGATGGTGTTGATCTCGCCATTGTGCGCCAGGAACCGGAACGGTTGCGCCAGCGGCCAACGCGGCATGGTATTGGTGGAGAAACGCTGGTGGAACACGCAGATGGCGGTTTCCAGGTCCGGATCGCCCAGGTCCTTGTAGAAGTTGGCGAGATCCGCCGGCATCATCAGACCCTTGTAGGCCAGGGTGCGATGAGACAGGCTGCAGATGTAAAACTCGGCGTCGTCTGCCATGTCACGCTCGGCGTGACGACGACCAACAAACAGACTGATGGCGAAATCTTTCTCGGATTTACCAGCCGGCTCCACGAACACCTGCTCAATGCGCGGCAGACAGTCCAGAGCCATTGGCCCCAGGCAGCTGTCGTCCACCGGCACTTCGCGCCAGCCCAGAACTTCCAGGCCCTGCTCTACGAGTCTTTTCTCAACCGCTGCACGGCCCGCCGAGGCTTTGGTCTCGTCCGGGGCTAAAAAAACCTGGCCAACTGCAAACAAGTCGCCAGGTTTTTTGCCAAACGCCGCCTGTGCCGCTTTTTGCAAAAATGCCCTGGGGCTTTGAATAAGCAGCCCGCAGCCATCGCCGGTCTTGCCATCCGCAGCGATACCTCCGCGGTGAGTCATACAGGTGAGTGACTCGATAGCCGTCTGCAACAGCTTATGGCTGGCCTCGCCCTTCATGTGGGCAATCAGGCCAAAACCGCAGTTGTCCCTGAATTCGTCGGGATGATACAAGCCTGTTGTCATAAGCGTTCTCTCGCGTAGAAATGCTTTGCCATCAGTCGCCATCGCACCAAAACAGTGCGCACGGTGTACTGACACCTAAAAAAGGGGGGATCGGATTCTACGTATTTGATGCCATTTATGCAATAAACTTCCAGGCAATCGGAACCGCCCGAAACGCTCATTGCACCTGTTCGAAGCACTCAGAAACTGGCAAAAGATCTCACCCAGGGATTGCTGACACCAAGCTCCGAAGGCAGGCTGGACGCGGCTTCACGCGCCTGATCTTTGGTCCCGTAACGACCATAGATAAGCATAAACCAGGGCTCGCCCTGACGCTCTCCCACCGTGTATTCAAGGTTCGCCCCTGCCGGCGCACGCGCCATGACGTTCAGGACGGTTTTCTCGAGCTGGCCGGCCACTACCTGTAACGTCCAGCCATCCCGTTGCCGCAGTTCCGCCAAAGGCACAAACGCCCCGGCATTCTGGGGTACAAAGGCTGGCTCTGGCTCTGGCTCTGGCTCTGAAACAGCCTGGGGCGATTCGTCTTGTGCAAGCACCGTCTCTGGCTCAGAACGCGTCTCCTGGGACTGCTCCTGTTCCGGTTCCTTCGCCGGCTCAAGCGCCAAATCATCGCCGGACACCGGCTGCGTTTCAGGCAACAGGGATGGTTCTGGCAGCGGTTTTGGCTCACGCTCGGCAGCGTTCGGGGACGACACAGTTGTCTCAGGGCCAATGGTAATACTCTTGCGCACCGGCTTGGGCTTATCGGCCTGCGGCTCCGACTGACGCACCGCATTATCGTATTGCTGGGAAACAAACCAGAAGGAACCACCCAGCAACAACACTGCCAGAACCGGCCATCGCAACGACCGCACCGAAGGCAGGGAGGGTTTCGCGCGAGCCCGCTTTATGGATCCGCCCGGGGTCATATCCAGCCAGACGCTGGGCGCTGCCTTCTGAACGCCGCTAAAGCTGCCACCACTCAAGGCTTCGATTTTTTTCAGCCGCGACGAAGCCAGCAGCTGCTTTTCCGAGCCCCCCGCTCTCTCAACCCGTGGGCGCAAGTAAGCAAGGATATCGTCCTGAGACAGGGGCACGAGAGAAATCTGATGGACGCGTACGGTTTCAGCGGGCTCGGCCAGCAGCGAATGCAAGACGTCTTTGCCGGTAAAAACCGGAACTGCCGCCACGGAACGGTCAGCGGCCAGAAATCCTGCCAAAAGCATCTGCACGGCTTCCGGAGCGCCCTGATCCGCGTCATCCACAAGAAGCACTTGCCTTTGCCCCCGTTGTGCCCGGCCTTCAGACCACCGGAAATAGCCCTGAATGGCTTCCCGCGCATCCGCATCCTCGGGAATGGCAGAGCGCGCCATTTTCCTCAGTTCACGCGCCAGCGCCAGACTGCTACCCAGCGCCGACACCGGTATCCGGTGGATATCCAGGCGGGAAGCTTCGTGGCGGGCGAACTCGGCCAACAGCCGAGTCTTTCCGAAGCCAGGCGCACCAGTAATAACCAGCGCCATATCGCCAAACCCACACAGGTGGCGCAAAGACTCCAACGCCTGTTGCCGGCCAGCCTCCGGAAAAAACGGCGCCTCCATTTCCAGCGGATTTTCCCGCAAGGCATAGCGTTGTTGCAGACGGGGGAAAAGCCCGCCATCTTCAAGACTGTTCAGAGTGTCTCGAGCCACACGCCATCCCTATCGAATAAAAGCCTGAAGTGTTGCCTGGAGGTTATCAACGCTGGCCTCTGCAGTCACGTAGGCATCGCCCAGAGCCCGAAGGAGCACCAGCCGAAGGGCACCATCCACGTTCTTTTTATCGACCGCCATAAGCGCCATGAAGTCTTCAGACGTCATCCCTTCCGGCGCCATCGAAGGCAGCGATGCCCGACCAATAAGATTGACGGCACGGGCACGGTCTTCCGGGGTCAGGTTTCCTTCCCTCACCGATAAGTCTGCCGCCATCATCATACCGGTCCCTACTGCTTCGCCGTGCAGCCAGTTGCCATAGCCGGCAAAGGTTTCAATCGCATGGCCAAACGTATGCCCAAGGTTAAGGATGGCGCGCAGCCCGCCCTCTTTTTCATCCTGCGCCACGACATCGGCCTTGCACTGACAGGAGCGGTGTATGGCCTCGCCCAGGGCCGTCGCATCCAGCGACAAAAGCGCATCCATGTTCTGTTCCAGCCACCCAAGGAACGGCTCATCACGGATCAGACCGTATTTGATGACCTCGGCCAGGCCTGCAGATACCTCCCGAGGGGGGAGAGTCCCAAGCGTATCAGCATCAATGAGGACCGCCTGCGGCTGATGGAAAGC
>Ga0208561_100282_pt1 | contig 12911 bp, 9 predicted proteins | sample Shrwel1BS1Day9_FD_187536 | JGI IMG/M metagenome (GOLD analysis project Ga0208561, IMG submission 187536) | Subsurface microbial communities from deep shales in Ohio, USA - Utica-3 well 1 S-1-Day9 (SPAdes) (version 2) ... | reverse complement strand
TCTCAGCTTCCTTAGCTTCGCCCTACCCGGATTCTGCCAACGACCCGGGTTAATGTGTCATCAAATTCCGCCGATTTCCCCAGCACTCGAATGCGATTCTCAACAATTCCTTCAACAAGATCTTCATAGTGGAACTCGGAACGGTTGAGCCCCAGACGGTCCACGAATACAAACTTGTTCGAAGCAGCAATCTTCACCGCCAGTTTGAGACGCACGGGTTCCGGATCGCCGGCAATGACAATCCATCCGCCCAATGGGATGCCATCAATCTGCTGGCCTGCCTCCAGTTCGCGCTGCCGCTTCTGGCGCAGCTGTTCGGCCTTCTCGTCTTCCTGACGCTGCTTTTCCGCCTCGGCACGCTGACGCTCCAGCTCTGCCTGGCGGGCGGCTTCCTGCTCCCTGTGTTTGCGCTCAGCCTCCTGCTTGGCCAGGCGCGCCTCTTCCGCCCGGGCCCGGGCCTGTTCCGCTGCTTTTTCCCGTTGCTTCTGCTGTTTTACACACACCTGGGCCAGGACGGTCACCGTCTCGCCTAAAATCTGGCCAAATGGGGTCGGGGCGGGAAGCTCCCGTAGCGTGCCGGATTCCAGAGCGGCAACAAAGGTGGGCCATCCCTGGGTGCTGAGTTTGGCACCCACACCGTTGGTCCACAGGATTTCATTGGTGTGTTCCAAAAGGGCGAAGAAGAATCGGCGTTGCTCGTGCACCCCTTCGCCTTCGACATACCATTTATGGACGAATCGCTCGACATCCACGGGCTCTACAGGCGTAAGCGATAACCAGGCGGTATCCCACTTGAATGGTCTTGATTGGGGCAACGCCGGCTCCAGCGCCGGTTCGTCACCCCGGATACGGGCGACAATGTCGGCGTGTGCCTTGGCAATAGCATCGGCCGGAGCCGGGCTGGAAAATACCCGGGACCAAACGCTGTTCAGGCGGTCCTCAATCTGCTCACCCACGTGGTACAGGCGGCTGGGATCATTCCGGGACAACTGCGGGTCACCGGCCCAAACCAGCCACTCCAGCAGCTTGTTGGCATGGCGGTGCGCTTCACCGGCGGTACCTTCGAGCCAGACGCTCTGCTTGAGCACCGAATACCAGTCCTCGAGGATGAAGCGGCTGATGCCCCGGGGTAACTGGCGACCTTCCAGGGCGCGGCCGATCAGAGCCCGGGCCACCTGGTCGGCAAAGCGTTGGCGTGAGGCACCCTGCTCGGTGTCCAGCAAGCGTTCGCTCAACCGGTTGACCTGAGCCTGGCGTTTTTCCGCGTCGGCCAGCCAGTGCTCACAGAACGACTCCACCAACGTCGGACTTTCCTGCTCAAAACTGTCGGCAACCAGCTGTTTCAGGACGTCCAGCTGATCCAGCAGTGCCCGCGCGGAACGACCGCCGGTATCGCTCCAGCCACGCCATTCCTTCAGGTGATCCAGCCAGTTCAGCAACCGGCCATTGAATGCCTCCGCACCGGCCACGTCCAGGCGCCACGCGAGCCAGAAGCGCAGGCGGGCAATCCGGGTAATCAGTGTGGGATGCAGGCCACTGGTTTTCAGGAACAGATCCATGATCCGGTCGGACAGGTAAGCGGCATTTACCTGGCGCACAGACCAGGTGATGTCGACCGAACCCAGTACCCGCGTTACCCGCTCATCACGTTGTTCGGCCCAGCAGGACAGCAACAGGGAGCGCCATTCGGGCTCCGCCTCGGAAGGAACTTTACTGGCTGGATATGGGAGATCCGGCACCCGGAGAGCGGACAGAATCTGGTTGATCTTTTTGGAAACCACCTTGTGTGACGACGAGTCGTTACGTGGTTTCTGTTGCTCAGGCGACATCCGGGACCCATTGTATGGAAGCGTTGAAAAGGGATTGTAAATAACGCAGTATAACCAACTCGCCGGGGTCTGCCGCAACTGCGCGCCGGCGCCTTTCAATAAAAATCTTCAAATATCCATCGGGTGAGTTTAGATGTCCGGGAAGAAACTGGAAAACCTGAATGTGGCCAGTCAGGAACCCCTGATTACGCCGGAAGCACTGAAAGAGCAAATGCCACTGTCGGACAAAGCCGCAGAAACCGTTGAGAGCGGCCGACAGGCCATCTACGACATCATGGACGGCAAGGACCATCGCCTGTTTGTGGTGGTAGGCCCCTGCTCGATTCACGATGTGGAAGCGGCCAGGGATTACGCCAACCGCCTGAAGAAGCTGGCGGATGAAGTCAGTGACACCCTGTTTCTGGTTATGCGGGTCTATTTCGAAAAACCCCGGACCACCGTCGGCTGGAAAGGCCTGATCAACGATCCCCATCTGAACGATACCTTCGATATTGAAGAAGGGCTGCACATGGGCCGCCGCCTGCTGCTGGACATCAACGAGCTGGGTCTGCCCACGGCTACCGAGGCCCTGGACCCGATCTCTCCTCAGTACCTGCAGGACACCATTGCCTGGTCCGCCATCGGCGCCCGTACCACCGAGTCCCAGACCCATCGGGAAATGAGTAGCGGTCTTTCCATGGCCATCGGCTTCAAAAACGGCACCGACGGCAGCCTGGATGTGACGGTCAACGCCATGAAGTCCGCTTCCCACCCTCACAGCTTCCTGGGCATTGACCAGCAGGGCAAGGTGGCCATCATCCGGACCAAGGGCAATAACTACGGTCACGCCGTTCTGCGTGGCGGTGGCGGCAAGCCGAACTACGATTCCGTCAGCGTTGCGCTGTGCGAACAGGCACTGGAAAAAGCCGGTCTTCGCAAGTCCATCATGGTGGACTGCAGCCACGCCAACTCCAACAAGGACCCGGCCATCCAGCCGCTGGTGATGCAGGATGTGACCCACCAGATCCTGGAAGGCAACACGTCCATACAGAGCCTGATGGTGGAAAGCCATATCAACGAAGGCAATCAGAAGATTCCGGAAAACCTGGCAGACCTGCAGTACGGTGTATCAATCACCGATGCCTGCATTAACTGGGAAACCACGGAAAAAGCCATTCGTGACATGCGCGCCAAACTGAAAGACGTGCTGCCCAAACGCGGCAAGTAATCGAATCGGCCCGGCACCCAGCGGTCCCGGGCCAGCCTCCCCCATCAGTGATTGACGGGGCCAGCCCCCAGCCAGTCCAGCTTGCTGCGAAGCGTAACCACCTGCCCGATAATCACAAGCGTCGGCGCTCTCACTTCACTGCTTTGTACTGTCTCGACGATTGTCGCCAAGGTACCCGTAATCACCTGCTGCTCCGGCGTGGTGCCCTTGGAGATCAGTGCTACCGGCATCTCTTCCGACATGCCATGGGCAATCAGCTCCCGGCAGATAATCGGCAAGCCCACCAAGCCCATATAAAACACCAGCGTCTGGCTGTTCTGGACAAAATCCGACCAGGGCAAGTCGCAGGTATCGTTCTTCAGGTGGCCGGTGATGAAGCGCACCGACTGGGCGTGGTCCCGATGGGTAAGGGGGATCCCGGCAAAGGCGGCGCAACCGGAGGCCGCCGTGATGCCCGGCACCACCTGGAAGCGCACACCGGCCTCCGCCAGGGTTTCGATTTCCTCGCCACCCCGACCGAAGATGAACGGATCGCCGCCTTTCAGGCGAACTACCCGTCGCCCCTGACGGGCCAGCTCCACCAAACGCTGGTTAAGCTGGTCCTGGGGCAAGGTATGATGAGAACGCTGTTTACCGACGTGAATGGTTTCCACGTGATCGGGAATCAGTGCCATGATCTCTGCCGATACCAGGCGATCATAGAGAATCACTTCCGCGGACTGGATCAGCCGCAGGGCCTTTAACGTGAGCAGCTCCGGATCGCCGGGACCGGCCCCCACCAGGGCAACCTCCCCCGCAGACTCGTTGGTGTTACCAGTCACCGGGTTGACCTGATCCTTTGATGGAGCGGGCACCGCTGTCTGGACCTTTGGCTGGGGAGGCTGCTGATTACTCATTGGATTCGATCAATACCGCCCATGTAGGGTTTGAGGACTTCCGGCACCAGGATGCTGCCGTCTTCCTGCTGATAGTTTTCCATGACGGCGATCATGGCGCGACCAACGGCCAGGCCAGAACCGTTCAGGGTGTGCACGGGCTCCGGCTTGCCGGTTTCCGGATTGCGCCAGCGCGCCTGCATGCGACGAGCCTGGAAATCACGGGTGTTGGAGCAGGAAGAGATTTCCCGGTACTTGCCCTGCCCCGGCAGCCACACTTCCAGGTCGTAGGTTTTGGCTGCGGAGAAACCAATGTCACCACCACACAGGGTCATGACCCGGTACGGTAGCTCCAGCATCTGCAGCACTTTCTCAGCATGACCAGTTAGCTCTTCCAGGGCCTGCTCGGAGTCTTGCGGGCGCACGACGTGTACCAACTCAACCTTGTCGAACTGGTGCTGACGAATCATGCCCCGTACATCACGGCCATAGGAGCCCGCTTCGCTCCGGAAACACGGCGTGTGACAAACCAGGCGAAGCGGCAGTTCGGCGTCGTCCAGAATGGTGTCCGCCACCAGGTTGGTGGCCGGCACTTCGGCGGTCGGAATCAGGTACAGCGGGTTGTCACCGGCTGTACGAAACAGGTCCGCCTCAAATTTTGGCAGCTGGCCGGTGCCAAACAGGGTGTTGGCATTCACCAGATACGGCACATAGGCCTCGGTGTAGGCGTGCTCGCCGGTGTGCAGGTTCAGCATGAACTGCGCCAGGGCGCGATGCAGCCGGGCAATCTGGCCCTGCATGACGGCAAAGCGGGAATGCGCCAGATGGGTGGCCTTTTCAAAATCCAGACCCTTTAACTGCTCACCAAGCGTGACATGGTCTTTGGGCTCAAAGCCGAACTCCTTGGGCGTGCCCCATTTGCGAATTTCAACGTTGTCGTCTTCGCTTTCGCCCGGCGGTACGTCTTCATCCGGAATATTAGGAATGCCGGCAAAAAAGGCGTTCAGGGATTCCTGAACGGAACGCAGCTCGTCTTCTGCTTCGCCACGCTGGCGCTTCAGGTCTTCGACTTCCTGCAGCAACGGCTGGATGTCTTCACCGGCGGCCTTGGCCTTACCGATGGATTTGGAACGCTTGTTCTGTTCACTCTGCAGCGTTTCCGTACGAACCTGAATGGCTCGGCGGCGTTCTTCCAGCTTTTCGAAGGTGGCAATTTCAAATTCAAAGTTTTTGACGGCCAGCCGACGGGCGATCTCTTCAGTCTGAGTACGGACGCGTTTCGGATCGAGCATGGTGTTCCTGAATTTCCGGTGAGCGAATGTAAAGTTAAAGGCGCATTATACCTGCACGGAACGGCCTGAACACCACCTGGGGGTTTGGGATGCCGATTTCACGCTGGGAGTTTGCCGGGATCAGTAGGTAGGCCTTTCCAAAACACGCTGTGAATACATCCCTGTACCGCTCGAGCTCCGCCCTTCATCGCTTATTGCTCCTGCGTCGCGCTGAAGGTCCTGGGCAGGCCATCCTCGGCCAGCCCGTGAAGAGCTATTCGCTCTTCACCCCTGGCTCCGCACGGTTTTGGAAAGGCCTACCTACTGCTCCCTCCGCTGACTATCGGTAACGCTTATTAGGGCTGCCCTCATCCATCGCTTCAAGCCGCTGGCGCTTCTCCTCCAGCTTGATTTCCAGCCCCCGCTTGACCGGCTGGTAATAACGGCGCTGGTGGATGGCCTCAGGCAGGTAACATTCGCCAGCGGCGTAGGCATCGGGTTCGTCGTGGGCATAGCGGTATTCGTCACCGTGACCCAGACTTTTCATGAGTTTGGTGGGCGCATTGCGCAGGTGTACCGGCACTTCGTAGTCCGGGTCCTGACGAACATCGGCCATGACCTGGTTGAACGCCTTGTAGACCGCATTGCTCTTGGGCGCCAGGGCAATGTAGGTGACTGCCTGGGCCAATGCCAGTTCACCTTCCGGAGAGCCCAGGCGTTCCTGGGCGTCCCAGGCCTGCAAAGTGATCTGAAGCGCCCTGGGATCGGCATTGCCGATATCCTCACTGGCAATGCGCACCAGGCGGCGGGCAACGTAGAGCGGATCGCAACCGCCGTCCAGCATCCGGCACAACCAGTACAGGGCTCCGTCCGGGCTGGAGCCGCGCACGGACTTGTGCAGGGCGGAGATCTGGTCGTAGAAGACATCGCCGCCTTTGTCGAAACGGCGCAGGCTGGTTTGCAGTACCTGTTCCAGGGTGTCTTCGGTGATCCGGTTTGCACCCTGCTCGTCCCGCTCCGCCAGGTCGGCCGCCACTTCCAGGATATTCAGCGCCCGACGGGCGTCGCCCCCGGAGGCCTGGGCGATGGTGTCACGCACTTCCGGTGCCACCGCGAGGGTGCCGCCGAAACCGCTGTCATCCGTCAGCGCACGCTCAATAAGCTGGAGAATGTCAGCCTGTTCCAGATTCTTGAGCACATAGACGCGAGTGCGTGACAGCAGGGCGCTGTTCAGCTCAAACGAAGGGTTTTCAGTGGTGGCCCCGACAAAAATAAAGGTGCCATCCTCGATGTGAGGCAGGAAGGCGTCCTGCTGGCTTTTGTTGAACCGGTGCACCTCGTCCACAAACAGCAGGGTATCCTCCCCATGGGCCTGTTTACGGTTGCGGGCACGTTCGACCACCTCGCGGATTTCCTTGACGCCACTGAGCACGGCGGAAATGGTCTCAAAGGAGAGATGGCCCAGGTTCGCCAGCAGGCGGGCAAACGTGGTTTTCCCCACCCCCGGCGGTCCCCACAGGATCATGGAATGCAGCTGGCCCTGCTCCACGGCCCGACGCAGGGGCTTGCCGGGTCCAACCAGGTGCTGCTGCCCAACGTATTGGTCGAGGGTAGCGGGCCGCATACGGGCGGCCAGTGGCTGGAACCCGGCGTCGGATTCGAACAGGCTATCCTGCATCAACCAGCATCCCGGATGATGTCGACGCCCTCCGGATAGTCCAGGTCAAAAGCGCCCTGTTCGATCGATTCATTCAAAACGATGTCATCAAAGCTGAGGATGCTGAGCTGGCCCAGGGAATCCTGCATGCGCATTTCCTGCAAAACGCCGTTCTCGAAGCTCAGGCGCAGGGAAACAAACAGGGAATCCGGCGCACGGGGTACCAGCTTGAATTCCTGCACTCGCGTACCAACGCCACGCTCGTACACTTCGTAGCTATCGTTAAGGTTCGCCACCTCGCCACTGAGCAAAAGCGCCGGTGTGGTCTGAACGCGGTCGTCCAGGTTATGGATGGTCACCTGTTCCAGATCGGGGTCGTACACCTCAACGGTGTCGCCATCACTGACAATAAACTGCGGCAGGGGCTTACTGGTTTCCCAATAGAACAATCCCGGACGCTTGGCCATGAGCCGGCCATGGGTTTCCTGAACCTGGGTCCCACTCTCATTGACAACAATCTGGATGAAATCGGCCTGGTAGCTTTGATAATCACGCAGCATGCCCGCCAATTGCTCTGCCGCCGCCCGGGAGGCTTCCCCGGCTTCAGCTGACGCCAAGGGAGCAGAAAACGACAGGATGACAGCAAGAGCAACCGAGAAAAATCGGATCATGAAGATAACTCCTAATCTCTGGGTGGCGGTGGAGCCAGCACTTCCCTGGCGCCGTTATGGCCCGCCGGACTGACTACACCCGACGCCTCCATGGCATCCACCAGGTTGGCGGCACGGTTGTAGCCAATCTTGAATTTACGTTGCACCGAAGAAATGGATACCCGGCGACCTTCCGTTACAAAGGCCACGGCCTCATCAAACAGGGCGTCCCCTTCGTCACCGCCCCCGCCTTCGGCCAGGGTGGGCACACCCGGCAGATGTTCACTCTCCGCACCGTTGAGCACGTCATCGACGTACTCCGGCTCACCTCGTGCTTTCCACGCGTTCACTACACGGTGCACTTCGTTATCATCCACGAATGCGCCATGTACCCGCACCGGCAAACCGCTACCCGGCGGCAGGTAAAGCATGTCGCCATGGCCAAGGAGCTGTTCGGCTCCGCCCTGATCCAGCACCGTGCGGGAATCAATCTTGGATGAAACCTGGAAGGAGATCCGGGTGGGAATGTTGGCCTTGATCAGGCCGGTAATCACATCCACGGACGGCCGCTGGGTCGCCAGGATCAGGTGGATGCCCGCCGCCCTCGCCTTCTGGGCGATCCGGGCAATCAGTTCTTCCACCTTCTTGCCAACGATCATCATCATGTCGGCGAATTCGTCGACCACCACCACAATGAACGGGAGGGTATCCAGCTCAGGCCGTTCCTGCTCATCGTTGGCCAGGTGATCATCCGGTTTCCAGAGTGGGTCGAGCAGCGGCTCGCCCTCGGCCCGGGCGTCCCGGACCTTCTTGTTATAACCGGCAATATTACGCACACCCAGGCTGGCCATCAGCCGGTAACGGCGCTCCATTTCCGCCACACACCAGCGAAGGGCATTGGCGGCTTCCTTCATGTCGGTGACCACGGGCGCCAGCAGATGGGGAATGCCCTCATAGATGCTCAATTCCAGCATCTTCGGGTCCACCATGATAAAGCGCACTTCCTCCGGCGTGGTTTTCATCAGCATGCTCAACAGCATGGCATTCACGCCCACCGATTTACCGGAACCGGTGGTACCGGCCACCAGCAGGTGCGGCATCTTTGCCAGGTTGGCGACCATGGGATTGCCGCCAATGTCGTTGCCCAACGCCAGGGTCAGCGGCGAAGTGGATTCCGTGAATACCCGGGCGCCCAGCACTTCACTCAGGCGCACCATGTCGCGTTGCTCGTTGGGGATCTCGATACCCACCACCGACTTGCCGGGAATCACTTCCACCACGCGGACGCTGAGTACCGCCAGGGAACGCGCCAGGTCTTTGGCCAGGTTGGAAATCTTGCTGACTTTCACGCCGGGTGCCGGCTTGATCTCGAACCGGGTAATCACCGGGCCCGGGTTCACTTCCACCACTTCCACGGACACGCCGAAGTCGGCCAGCTTTTCTTCCAACAGGCGCGACATGTGCTCCAGGGCTTCCTCCGAATAGCCCATCTGCTTGTTCTGCTCGGGAGGGTCCAGCAGTGATAGCGGCGGAATCGTCGTTTCCACGTCTTCCAGCAGCGAGCCCTGGCGGCTGTCGCGTTTCTTGGACGGGGCTTTTTCCTCGTTCTTCTTGAACGGCGAGATCTTCACTGACCGGCTCGCGGATTTCTCGGCCTTCTTGGGCGCGGGCGCGTCTGCGCCTTCGTTGTCCGTGGCGCTGAAATGCTCCAGCGACGGTGGCTTGGGCTCCGGCCTGGAGGAGCCATCGATCAACGGCTCCTTGCGCTCAGCAGGCGTTTCTTCGGAATCTTTCCGCTTACGACCACCGCGTCCTAACACCCGGCTCAACCAGGAATCCTTTTTCTGGTTCTCCGTCTCGAATGGCGGCAGTTGATCGTGGACCACAGGGGGCGCGGGCTCTTTGCCCTGCTCTTCAGAAGAGTCATTTTCAAGGTCGCGCTTGAACACCCCCACGACACGACGCACCGCTTTCAGGGTCAGGCCGCCCACCTTGTCCATCAACCAGAACCAGGACAGACCGGTAGTCACGGTAAGCGCGAACAGGAAAATCGCGATAAGCAGCAGTGTGGTGGCTGGCAGGTTGAAAAAGCGCACCATGGATTCGGAGACGGCAGTACCCAGCACGCCCCCGGAGGAGGCGCCCAGTCCGAACAGGGAATACAGGGAAAGCAGACTGGTGGCGGAAAGCAGAATCAGAACGAAGCCACCAAAACGCACCAGGAGCAGCGGCCAGTGCACATCCAGAGGCTGGTTTCGCAAGCGGATCAGCATCAGCGCATAGCCGGCGATCATCACCGGGAACAGCCAGGCCACGTGCCCAAACAGGTCCATCAACAGGCTGGCCAGCCAGGCACCGGTGCGACCGGCGTGGTTGCTCACCTGGGTCTCGTGACCCACGCTGGCCCAGCCCGGATCGGAAGGGCTGAACGTAAACAGCGCCATCGCCAGATAGATGCACAGTGCAATCAGACCGATGACTGCGCCTTCCCTTGCGCCCTGTGTCATAAGGCGGCGAAAGCGTTGTTGCTTGTGGCTCAGTTCAGCGTTTTCCGCTGTATTCGCTTTGCCGGTTTCCGCCATGAATGCTCTATTGGTCAATAAGTTCGTTCAGTGCCTGAAAGCCCCGTTGCAGGTCGGCTTTCAGGTCATCGATTGCTTCAATGCCCACCGAAAGCCGGATCAGGCCTTCGGTAATGCCAGCCTTTTCTTTGTCTTCAGGCGACAACCGACCGTGGGTGGTGGTCGCCGGATGCGTGATGGTGGTTTTAACATCGCCAAGATTGGCGGTGATGGAAATCATCCGGGTGGCGTCAATAAAACGCCAGGCATGAGCCCGGCCACCCGCCAGCTCAAAAGATACAATACCACCAAAACCACTCTGCTGGCGCTTGGCCAGTTCATGCTGGGGATGACTTTCCAGACCAGCATAGAAAACGTTGGTCACGGCCGACTGTTGCTCCAGCCAACGGGCCAACTCTAACGCATTGTCGCAGTGGGCGCGCATACGAATTGGTAAGGTTTCCAGGCCCTTCTGGAACACCCAGGCGTTGAACGGGCTCATGGTCGGGCCCGCCGAACGGATAAAGCCGTAGATCTCATCCAGGTACCTGGCCGGACCTACCACCACACCGCCGACACAGCGGCCCTGGCCATCCAGGTACTTGGTGGCTGAATGAATCACCAGGTCGGCGCCCTGCTCCAGCGGCCGCTGAAGTACCGGGGTGCAAAAACAGTTGTCCACCACCAGCAGGGCGTCACTGGCTTTTGCCAACGCGGAAAGCCCCGCCATATCCGCCACTTCGCACAAGGGGTTAGACGGTGTTTCCAGGAATAGCATGCGGGTTTCCGGGCGCACCGCCGCCTTCCAGCCTTCCATATCCGTCACGCTGACAAAGGTGGTTTCCACGCCAAACCGGGCCATGTACTTCTGGAACAGCACATTGGTGGTGCCGAATACGCCCCGGGAACAGACCACATGGTCTCCGGCCTGCAACAACGACATACAAGTAGCGAGAATCGCAGACATGCCAGAGGCGGTGGCGACAGCCTTTTCTCCCCCTTCCATGGCAGCAATACGGCCCTCGAAGGCCTGCACCGTGGGATTGGTGAAACGGGAATAAATGTTACCCGCCTCTTCACCACCAAAGCGGGCGGCCGCCTGGGCGGCACTGCCATAAACAAAGCTTGAGGTGGGGAAAATAGCGTCGCTGTGCTCCAACTGCCCGGTACGGATCTGCCCGGCCCGCACTGCCAGGGTATCCAGAGACATGCCTTCCAGGTCCGATTCAGGAATCCAGTGGTGCTCGTCATGGCCAAATGTCATAGCGTTCTCCGGCAGTTACAGGTTGGAGCTTCAATTTTCATCGTTGTGCAGGTCGATGATGCCGTTATCCGAATCATCCATCATCTGGCCGGATGAACGGGCATCGTCGTTGCGCAGGTCTTCCAGTCTGCCCAGATAGGCTTCGTTAACATCGCCGGTGACGTAATTGCCGGTGAAGACTGAGCATTCCCAGCCATCAATATCTTCGTTGACATCGTTCACGCAGGTAATCAGGTCGTCCAGATCCTGATACACCAGCCAGTCCGCACCAATCAGCTCGCCGACCTCTTCAACGGTGCGATCATGGGCGATCAGCTCGTTGGCAGACGGCATATCGATGCCGTACACATTGGGATAACGCACGGGGGGCGCGGCGGAAGCGAAATACACCTTGCGGGCGCCGGCATCCCGGGCCATCTGAACAATTTCCTTACAGGTGGTGCCGCGCACGATGGAATCGTCCACCAGCATCACGTTCTTGCCCCGGAATTCCAAGTCAATGGGGTTCAGCTTCTGGCGCACGGATTTCTTGCGCATCTTCTGGCCCGGCATGATAAAGGTCCGGCCAATGTAGCGGTTCTTGATGAAGCCTTCCCGGTATTTGACGCCCAGTTCGTGGGCCATCTGCATGGCCGAGGTGCGGCTGGTATCGGGAATCGGCATGACCACATCGATATCGTGGTCGGGCCGGTCGCGCAGCACCTTCTGGGCCAATGTTTCACCCATGCGCAGGCGGGCCTTGTAAACCGACACCTTGTCCATAATGGAATCCGGGCGGGCAAAATACACGTGCTCGAAAATACACGGGTAAAGTTTGGGATCTTCCGCACACTGCTCGGTGTAGAGGGAACCGTCGGTTTCGATATACACCGCTTCACCCGGCGCAATATCACGCACCAGGGTAAATCCGGCCGCGTTCAGGGCCACGCTTTCGGAGGCAATCATGTACTCTTTCTGGCCGTTGTCATCTTCCCGGACACCGTAACAGGCCGGGCGAATGCCGTTGGGATCCCGGAAACCGACGATACCGTAGCCCGTAATCATGGCAATCACGCCATAAGCCCCCCGGCAGCGCTTGTGCACGGCGCGAACGGCAGTAAAGATCTCATCCTTGGTGGGGTTCAGCTTGCCCTGTTTCTGCAGCTCGTGGGCAAACACGTTCAACAGGACTTCGGAATCGGAGTTGGTATTGATGTGACGCAGATCAGTGCGGAACAGGTCGCTGCTCAACTCGTCGGCGTTGGTCAGGTTGCCATTATGAGCCAGGGTAATGCCGTAGGGACTGTTTACATAAAACGGCTGGGCTTCGGCGGAGCTGGAGCTGCCGGCCGTGGGATAGCGCACATGACCAATTCCCACGTTACCCACCAGACGGCGCATGTGGCGGGTGTGAAACACATCCCGAACCAGCCCGTTATCCTTGCGGAGAAAAAAACGATTGTCCTGGTAAGTCACAATACCCGCTGCGTCCTGGCCACGGTGCTGAAGCACGGTCAGTGCATCATAGAGAAGCTGGTTGACGTTAGAACTACTGACAATACCGACAATGCCACACATGGCTGGACAATTCTCCGAGTGTAAAACTGAAAGTTAACGG
>Ga0208561_100275_pt1 | contig 13040 bp, 15 predicted proteins | sample Shrwel1BS1Day9_FD_187536 | JGI IMG/M metagenome (GOLD analysis project Ga0208561, IMG submission 187536) | Subsurface microbial communities from deep shales in Ohio, USA - Utica-3 well 1 S-1-Day9 (SPAdes) (version 2) ... | reverse complement strand
CACGGCCCCCAGGGAAAAACCCAAAACTAAAATTAAAGTTATAATAAAAATTTCTTTTTTATATCTCATCTATTTCCCCTCCAATCTTTAACCGAAGTTTAAATCCGCGATTTTCAACGATTACACTGTCCTTTTCAATAGCTATGATTTTATAACCATCTTTTTGATAGTTTCCACGAATTAATTCTACATTAACCCCGGTGTTTAGCAGAGCTACTCTTTCTCTGTTACTGCTTATAATCCCATTTAAAGAAAATGGAATCTGATTTTTTATATCAGCAAATGTTAATTGTGGTTGAACAGGTCTTTGATTTACTTGATCCACATTAGTTGCTTCATTACTACCTGCTGCAGTTTCAGGTTTTGGAGCAAGAGTATCAGTAAAAGGATTTCTAAATTCTTTTCCACTATAAATTTTTTCATTAATATTTTCAGCAAAGACAGATGTAGAAATTATGAAGCTTAAAATAATTATTAGAATAAAAATTAAATTTTTTTTATTCATCTGTCTCAACTCCTTTATTTAATAATTCTAAATCTACAAGGCGGTCATGGTATAAAACAGTCATCGATAAAAGAACTCCATTCTCACTTCTACTGATATTAACATCTCTAAATTCAAACCAATAATTCCATTCTTTAAAATCACTTAAAAGATTAGTGATTTCTCTAAAGCCACCTTCAATATTAACTGTCATTGAAATATTATTGGTGTTTTCTGTAGGTCTAAATAAAGTCAAATCTAAATTATTGGCTTTACTGATTTCTCTAAAATCAATTAATAAATTAATAACATCTTTATCAATATAATCGCCTCTTTTTTCTATTTCTGTGAGTATATTTTTATACTCTTCTTTGATTTCAGGTAATCTTCTGGCAAATGACATTGCAATATCTAACCTGTTTTGCTTATTTTCTCTCTCATTTTTTATTACAGCTATCTCGGCTTTTAAAGGCTGATAAAAATAAAAATAATAAACAGCTGAGAGAGCAATAACAAAGGCCAAAACAATTAATATTTTTTCTCTTCTACTCAAATTTTTAAACATTTTATTCGGCCTCCTCTCCAACTATCTCAGCAGTTATAATAAAAGTAACAATTTTCTGTTTTTCCATTGTATCAAGTTTTATATTTGTAAAGTAAGGAGAATCAATTAAAGACTGTCTAAATTCTGCCAGTTCTTCTCCTACCCTGGTACGACCTCTAATATTAAGGGACCTCTGTCTGACTGAAAAATTATCAATTACACCTCTTAAAGGTGTAATATATCCTAAGGCTTCAATAGGTCCATCCCAGTTATATCCTGGTACAGTAGGAGTTCTGTTTAGCTTATTAACAATTTCTTCAAATTCTTTAAACTCTCTTTCTTTTGGTAAATAGATTTCCAGTTGATCTTCAAGATTAGAAATTTCAGTTTGAGTATAATTTCTTTCTGAAATTAGTGAATAATGAATTATTCCAATCAACATTATCGGAATCAAAATAGCTAGGAGTATTGCAACTCCAAAAAAATCAAAAGTTATTTTCTTCTTTTCTTCTTTGATTAAATTAATCCTCATCGGCCATCACCTCACTTACACCGAGGCCAACAGCAACTGCAAATTCATTTTTGCATTCATCACAATATTGCTGATGATCTAAACTATAACTAGTATTTTTAAAAGGATCAATCTCGAATATTTCTTGATTCAAATCATCTTTAAGAAGTTGTTTTAATCCTTTAAGTCTTGATCCACCACCAGTAAGAAAAACCTTAGATATTTCTAAGCCCCTATTTTTCATATTAAAATAATCAAAAGAACGAGTAATCTCAGCAGATAAGGTTGCAACAATTTCATTTAAGCGGTTGTCCTCACCTAAAGAAATATCTAGTTGAATACTATCTATCAGTTCCTGTTCTTTATTTTCCCCCTCGTTTTCAGCATTAAGTCCTTCTGTAAATTTTCTTTCTTCTGCTGCTTGGTAATCTTCGCCATTAATTTCCATTAAAGTTTCGGTAAACTGATTACCACCGGTATCAATAGTTCTTGATAAATAAATATTCTTCTTATCAGCTATAGTTATTTGAGTTGCAGAATAACCTACATCAATTATAGCAGTGATTTTATCAGCCTGATCTTGATATTCTAGTAAAGAAATCAAAGCCATTGGCTGTGTATTAACAACTGAAACTTTACGGTTAATCCTCTTAAAAGGAGCTAATAAATTGTCAATATTGTTTTTCTTAACAGCAGAAATTAAATATTTTATTGTATTCTCATTTTCTTCAACTTTAAAAAAATCAATTGCTGCATTTTCCACTGGATATGGAATCTGTTCATCTGCCTCCCATTTTAGAGACTCTTTTATTTCTTTTTCATCCATCTTTGGCATCTCAATATTTCTAATCAATAACTCATTACTAGGAACTGCAGTAATAATATAATCTGTTTTTTTCTTAAATTGATCTAAAATATTTTTTATTTCACCTGCAAGCAGCGATTCGTCTTTAATAATTCCATCGGTAATAGTATCTCGCGGTAGTTTCTGCATTTTGGTTTCTAAAATCTTGAATTTGTTGCTCCCTGTTTTTTTAATTTGAGCTGCTTTTAATGCATAACTACCTACATCAACACAGGTATAAATATTGTTTTTAAAAAACATATGCCCACCTCATTTCTGCAACTATTATAGTTCCTGCCATTCAAAAAGATCATACAATATTTTTTTACTCCCACTACTTCCTTCTGGAAATGTAATTCCCTTGTCTAAAAATGTTTCCAAAAAATTAATATCAAAATTTATTGTTGAAGTGTTTTTTGTAGTTAAAAAATCCTGAGTTATGATAGCCCCTTCTAGTAAAAAATTATTTTTTACTTCGGTTCCACCAGTAGTATAAATAAAACCCTGCATTTCTACTAAATTTGCATTATCAATTATCAAATCTCCATTTACAAAAATCAGAAAGTAATCTGTACTATCTACTCCAGAATTAATTTGTACATTATTGCCAAAGTTCAAGTCACCATTAATAATTAAAACTCCACTTCCATTTACAGTCTGATCCAATTTTACTTCCCCTAAAACACCACTTGCGTCTGCTGTGTCTATATAAGTTACTATATTATCAATAGGATTAGTTGTTATCTCATTAATTAATGTTATCTTATTATTTTCAACAGTATAATCATTGTCAGCATAAAAATATGAATTTTCTTCAGCAGCTAAATCCTTTAATTCCTCAAAGTCAAACACATCATCAATCCAGGGCCATTCCTCCTGATTTTCATATAAATTACCATTATGATCAAAATTATTACCAGTATCAAAATCTCCAGTAGTATAAACATCACCATCGATAGTTGCTTTATTAGCTAAATCAACATTCCCCACTGCAGTAATAGCATTACTAAATAAGCTATTGATATAGTAAAAAGAAGCAGTTATATCTTTTTCGACTCCTCCGCTAATACCCTTTGCTTCAAATCTAACTGCAGGCTGAGCATCTTTGATAAAAAAGTCTCTTTTTAAAGAACTTACACTACTCTTTTCTAATAAATCATTAATTTCATCCTTATCAATTAGTTCTAATGTATCAGAATCCCAAAAACTATTAATCCAGAATGTAGCTTCTCCATAAGAAATAGCACTTTCTGCTGCAAAAAAAGCTCTCGATGAATTGTTTTTATTTCGAAAAATGGATAAATCAGAATCAATCAAATTAGACATTGAAAACATTAAAATTAATAATACAGACAGGATAATAACCGCTAAAACTAAAACATAACCATCATTATTATTTTTCATTTTAACCCCCAGCCTTTCTTAACCATTAGGAATCTAACAAACGGGGATAATAAACACTTATAAATTTATATTTTTCTGTTTCTTTTGAGTTATATATTTCTGCAATGATTTTTATTAATCCAGTTTCTTCGACAATCTCAAAACTATCAAATTTTAAATCAGATATTTTTTTGGCTGAGCCTCCATTGTATTTAACAACAAAAGTTTGCTTAGTATTATCAATATAAAACTCAATAACGTTATCAGTTGTTTCTACCTTGAGATAGTCTTTATCTGTAACTCCTAAATAATCTTCTACTATAGTTATTTTTTTAGCCTGTCTAATATTATTAGCAAACCAACTTTGTATTATATCCTGTGCCTGTTGTACTTCTATTCTTTCTTTATTAAAAAACCAAACTCTAGTACTGTCAAAATAAGCTGCATAGATAGCAGTAGAAACCATACCAACAATTGCAATTACAATAATTATCTCAATTAAAGTAATTCCTGCATCTCCAATAAATAATTTTTTCATTTTACTCACCACTCTCTGGCTTTATCCTGGCTTTCAAAATAGAAGTTAGACTATAGTCTTTAGTCTCATCCCAAGTTAATCTCAAAGTTACTCTAGCAAAGTCTGCTTTAGCTTGATCACTTGAGTTTCTTTGATAACTACCGTCTGCTTGTTTTTGATAAGCATAATAGTCGATAGCAGAATTTGCTTTTAGATTTTCTTTATTAAAATATTTATGATCTGCAAAGTTATAATTATCTAATGATGTTTCTAAGAGATTATTCCAATTATTTTCTGCTTCTTTTTTAAGATACTCCATTGTGTTTACTGTAATATCATTTGCCTCAGAAAGTATTTCACGTTGGGTTACAAAACCTAAGCTATTAGTAAAATAAGCAATGATTGGAAAAAATGCCAGAGTTAAAATCACAATTGCTGCCATAACCTCAACAAGACTGAATCCACTACTCTGCTTATTCATATTGATCAGCCTTCTTTCTTTTATCTTTCTTCCCAGGATTTAACATCAATCTTACTACTAGTTAATGACATTGATTCTTTAAACCAGTCAGGTAAATTAATAATCTCACTTTTAGAAATTTTACCTGATTTTGTGTATATATAAATGTTTTCTTTAGCTATTACCATTCCTTTAAACTCAAAACCTGGTTGTATAGTAATTGCTCCTGAACCTTGACTTAATTTATCTTTATTAGCTAACCATAAATCCTTAGCGGTATAAATAAAAATATTATTAAATGTTTGATTAGCAGGTGGATTATAATAATTGAAATCACCTAATATATAAAAATTGACATTTGATATATTTCTTATACCAGATAAATCAACATCTCCTGTTACTAAAATATTAAATGGACTTCCTTCAGTTCCTTCAATATTATCAATTTTGTCACTTATTTCAAAATTGCCATCTATATATAAAAGTTTATTATTTTCTATTATTTCACTTAGATTAATTGGATCCTTATTTTTTTTATCAATAATTAAGTCTTCATTTATTTCTGTAACTTTAGAATCATCAAATTCATTTTTAAATTCACTGAAATCTTCTTTATTTAATATTGGAATTCCATCTACAATATTATAAGAATCAACATCACTAAGAAAATTTTTACTTTCTAAGTTTATAGATTCTCCCGCTTGAAGAGTATCACCACCAATATTATTATAACTAATAGTTGTATTTATAACCTTATCTATTTGACCACTACCAGTTGAATATAAATTATATATATTTCCATTCTTTTTTACTTTAAGATTATAATATAAATTATTATTTAAATTTTCTTTTGTAATTACTTCAATTTTTTTATCTTCTTCTAAACTGCTAAAGCTACCATTAATTATCATATTTATTCCTTTTTCTATTCCAGCCTCAGCTGCGTAAAAAGCTTTAACATCGTTTTCATGTCTTTTGGTAAAAGAAATATTACTATTTATACTTCCAGCAAGAGCTGTAATTAAAATCATCAAAACAGCTATAATAATTATTGAAAGTACTAAAACCGCTCCATCTTCCTTTTTGAAAATTATAATCACCTCACTTACACTCTTGGAAGAATTTGTTTAGAAACAATTAATTCTTTATTATTTTCTAAAACTATTTTATATTCTACTAGTATATCTTCTCTTTTTAAAATATAATTATTCTCATCATCATTTTTATTTATTTTATCAAGTTCTTTTTGTAAATCACTAATACTTCTCCCAGTAATTTGTTTTCCTTGAGTATATATATAAATAAAATGAAAGTTTGCTTTCTTTAGTTTCGAATCAATTATAGTTTTTTTCTGATTATTAATGTTATTAATTAAAATAAAATTATTTTTATCAAATTTATAAATATAATCATCATTATTATCTGAATTAGCATCTATTTTTAAAATATCATTATTTCCATCTTTAATAATAGTAATTTGTTCATTTTGGATAGAACTTGCCCTTATTTTTTTATCCAAATTTTCAGAAATTAAAGTTGTTAATTGTGATAATTCAACACTATCTTGATTTATTTTCCAAAATTTCCACCCAGATAAATTTAAATTAAATAATACTCCTAAAATTAATGTAATCAAAACAATAGATAACATTACTTCAATTAGGGTGAAAGCCTCTTCTCTTTTTATATTCAATGCAATCACCTCTCTGAAATATATGTGAACAATTTAATTTCTTTATTATCATCCCATTTATTAACTAATTCAACTTTATATAAACCAGATTCTACATTTTTAATCTCTAAAATTATATTATATTCAGGAAATCCTTCTTCTTTAGCTGAAACTGAATATTCCTTGTTACTAGTAGGTTCTAAACCGGAATATCCTCTTGCTTTTAATTCTTCCATTTCCTGCTGTGCTATCATAACTGCTTTTTCTCTTTCATCAACTGTATTAATTATCCTAGCAGAGTTAATGAAAAACCCAGAAAAAGCAACACCTATAATACCTACTACTGCTATGGTAATTGCAATTTCTATTAATGTAAATCCTTTATTATTTAATTTAAATATATCCACAGCATTCTCCTCCAATATTATAAAAACAGTGACATATACCAATTAATTAAGAATTCTCCAAAAAAGATCATAATTACTGCTCCAAAACAGATAAATGGTCCAAAAGGAATTCTGTCCTTTCTATCTAAAACACCTAAGACCATCAATGACAAACCAATAATTGAACCAAGTAGAGAACCAATAAATATTCCTGCTAAAGTATAAGTTGTTCCTAAAAAAGCACCTAACATAGATGCTAGTTTGACATCTCCCATACCCATTCCACCTTTAAAAATTAAAGCAATAACTAAAAGTATTAAAGCTGGAATAACTATGCCTAACAAAGAAGAAAAAATAGAAATATAATCAAAAAAGATTGCAGATAATAAGCCAATTATAATACCAGAATAAGTAATTACATTAGGGATAATCATATATTTGTAATCAATAAAAGAAATAACTATTAAAGCTGATAATAATAATAAAATAATAAATAATTCCACTGTTAAGCCAAATTTTAGATAAGCTCCTAAAAAGAAAAAAGCGGTAAGTAATTCAACAAAGGGATACTGCCAGGATATACTGGCACCACAATATCTGCACTTACCGCCATTTATTACAAAAGAAACTACTGGAATTAAATCAATAGCTTTTAACTTAGTATTACATTGAGGACAGTGAGATCCTGGTTTTACAATAGATTCTTTTTCCGGCAGTCTGTAGATAACTACGTTTAAAAAGCTGCCTATTATTGAGCCTAAGATGAAGAAGTATATTGATAAAATCATTTAATCACTGTCCTTTATATAGTTTAATTTGTTGCCATATTAACTTCACTAATTCCACTACTAGAAACGGTAATAGTATTACCGTTTGAATCTTCTAAAGTAGTAGAATAGGATTGACCAGATGTAATTGCAGTATTAATTTTAGCATCGGTATCTGAACTAAAAGTAATATTTAAGTCATCAAAAGTACCTCCAGTTAACTCTCCCAAATTTTTTGCTTCAACATCAGGATAATTACCGTATCTAGCATAATACATTTCCATTGCATTGCTAAATGTATTTGCATTAGCTTTTAATGCACCTTTTTCTGCTTCATCTCTAATCCCCATAATTCTTGGAACAGCTATCCCTGCTAAAATACCCAAGACTGCAATAACAACAAGTAACTCAATTAATGTAAAACCTTTATTTCCACCAACTAACATTTCTCTAAATTTTCTCATTTTACTCACTCCTTTTTAGTATATAAAATATAACAACAAAATTTTATCTCCCCTTATTTTACTTAGTTCACCCCCTTACTTAAGGATAGTTTTTGACCTTAACTCTACAGCAATCCCTAATCCCAAAATGATCCAAAACACCGGGGCCACCGAAACAACACTATCATTAAAAAATCCAGCTACAGCATAAGCTATAAATGCAGCTAATAAAGCTAAACCAATCTGTCTATAATAATTCTCAAATTCAGAATTAAAATATAACTTTAAATTTCTAACAAAATAAATACCAAATAAAATAATTACTGCTGCTAAAGAAATTAAACCTGTATTAAATCCAATCTGCAGATACATATTATGAGGTTTATCAACAATTACTTTTGGAATATTAAAATATTTAAACTTACCCACTACATCATGCTGAGGAAAGAAAATCGCGTAAGTGTCAGGTCCATATCCCAGCAGTGGTTTTTCTTTAATTAAAGGCAGAGTTCTGGACCAGATATATCCTCTTTTAGAAGCCAGCATTTCTTTACCTTCAAAGCCAAGACCTTCTACCTCTTCTAAGGGATATATATTATTCCTCATACCAATGATGAAAAAACCTTTTAATTTACTATTATAAATAAAACTTCCACTTTTGTTTGCATACTTTAATTCTAAAATCTTATTTTTATTTTCCGGATCAGAATTTTCTATAACTCGAAATTTATAAGCTGCCAGATCTGGATTGACAAAACTCATAAATTCTGCTTCTTGATTTTTCTGATTAGTTTGCTTCTTTTCTTCATTCTTAGTTAAAGATAATTCTAATCGCTGATCATCTTCATTTAATACATACAAATTATTTGCTGCTTCAGAATCAAATCCAAATCTTAATTTTTCTGCAGCAGTATAAAACTTAAGATAAGAATTTTCTGATTTTAATTCTTCAATTTCAGCCTTTTCACCTTGAAAAGCAAGCTCAGTTTCAGCACCCAAACTTAAAAACTCTTTTCTGAGAGAGCCAGCGGTATAAATATCCATCAGGCTAAAAATAACTATAAATAAAAAGAATAAAACTAAAAGTTTTTTATACTTTTTAAATATTCTCTTATTTAAAATTACCGCCACTATTAAAGTTGAAATCATTGCTCCCAGAATACCAGCTCTAGACAACGATCCTAACCAAGCTGCAAAGATAAAACCAGAAGCGATAAATAAAAGAAACAATCTTTTTTTATTTTCTGCAAAGAAATATAAAACTATACTCAACATCAATAACATCGAAAAGTAACTACCTGCATAATTGGGATTATAAAAAGTTGCAAACAAAATATTACGCCCTGCAAATCTAAAATCCATTGCTGTTGAAAGTTCAGCAAATTCCTTTCCCGGTAAAATCAATTTTTGACCCAGAACATTTTGAAAAAAATCATAGCCGAAAAATTGACTTAAACCAATTATGGCAATTATGACAGCTGATGTCAGTAAGGCTTTTAATAAAAACTCAAACTGCTCTTTTTTATTAAAAAGATTAATTGTAATTACAGTAATTAAAAGATAAGCAATTAAGACCGGCATCCCTTCATAACGATCAGGAAAACCCTGCAGTGATGTCAGCTGTGCTTTAGAAAAAAATGTAGCCAGAAGTATCATAATCAGATAGATAAATATAGGATAATAATAAGCTGTTTTTTTTAGTCTTTTCCCTGCCTCTTTTTTAAAATAGATATAAAATGAAATTAAAGCTAAAAGGCTAAAGCCCAGCAAAAAAATCATTTTGTAATAGGAAAAGAAATCCGTATTATAATCTCTAGTCCAGTAAGAAGCCACAACCTCAGATAATTCTATCTTTTTATAACGAACTATCATTGGTACTACTGCAGCAATCAACACAATAGGTAAAGCATATAATTTTTCTTTTAATTTTTCTGCAATAGGCCTCACCCTTTCTTTAGATTAATTACTAATAATTTTTTATCAATAACTATTATTGCTTATCATAGAATAATTATACTACTTTTTTACAAATTTACAATAGTTTTTAAAAAAATATTTTTCGACAAATATTAGAACTGCTGGAACATATCAAACATTGGAGTCACAATTGAAATAGCAACAAAACCAACCATTACTGCTAAAAGAACAATCATTATTGGCTCTATTAAAGAAATTGCACCATCAACACTGGCTTCTACCTGTCTGTCATAAAAAGTAGATACCTTATTTAGCATTGTGCCAATAGATCCGGTTTCTTCCCCAACACTTAACATTTGCACAACCATAGCTGGAAACTCTCCACTTTCCTGTAAGGGATCAGATAAATTACTACCTTCTCGAACTCTTACCCTTGCCTTTGTCAAAATCTCACCATAAACCTTATTTCCCACTACATCTTCTACAATTGCCAGAGCAGTCAGTAAGTCAACCCCACTTTCAACCAAAATTGCCAAAGTACTTGAAAAACGTGAAATATATACTTTTCTCATCATCGGTCCGATTACAGGCATTTTTAAAATCCAACTATCTGTCTTTTCCTTTCCAGCAGGTGTTGTTCTTAATCTAGCTAAAATAAAGAGAACGATAATTAATGCTAAAAGTAAAGCCCACCAGTAGCTCGTCATAAAAGTACTAATTCCTAAAAGCATCCTGGTTGGTAGTGGAAGTTCTGAACCAAAATCCCTGAACATTGTCACAAATTGAGGTACAACCTGAGTTACCAAAAAAATGACCACTATAACACCTACTGTTAAAATTACAGCCGGATAATATAGTGCTGAACGGACCATTGAATTTAGTTCATCCTGCCGGTCATAATGAGCAGCCATTTTATTTAAAATACTATCCAGAACACCACCAGACTCACCTGCTTTAACAAGTTGAATATAAAGCCGGGGGAAAACTTTGGGATGTTTAGCCATCGCATCAGCAAGAGAAATTCCAGTTTCTACATCATCTCTAATCCTTAAAATAACTTCTTTCAAACGACGATGCTCAGTCTGGTCAACTAAGATATTTAAAGAATCAACCAGTGAAATTCCAGCATCAATCATTGCTGCAAACTGCTGAGAAAACACCGCCAGATCTTTAAGCTTGACTTTTTTATGCATTTTTAAAAATTCGCCAACATCTAAGACCTTTCTTTTTTCACTAATCTCAGTAATATAATAACCTTTATCTCTTAATTGACGGGCTATAACAGACTTGTTTTCTGCCTCAATAGTTCCTGAAATAACATCGCCGTTTTTACTCTTTGCCTTATATACATATTCTAATGCCATCTTTTAGCCTCCCTTCCGGAAAAATTAAATACTACCACTAATTTTTTTCTTTACATAATCCGAATCATCTGCTCTACGAACTGCTTCATCATAATTAATTAAACCCTGATTATAAAGATCAACCAGATAGTTATTCATCATTATCATTCCATATTTTCCACCAGTCTGCATTGCTGATACTAGCTGATGTGTTTTTCCTTCTCTAATAATATTTCTGACAGCGGATGTAGCAATTAAAATTTCTAAAGCTGCTACACGGGAATTTCCGTCTGCACGTGGAATTAGCTGCTGTGAAATAATACCACTAATTGATGAAGCAAGCTGAATTCTTACCTGCTGCTGTTGGTGAGCAGGAAAAACATCAATAATTCTCTCTACAGTACTCGGTGCATCATTTGTGTGTAAAGTAGCAAAAACTAAATGCCCTGTTTCAGATGCTTCTAAAGCAATCGAAATTGTTTCTAAATCTCTCATTTCACCTACAAGGATTACATCTGGATCCTGTCTTAAGGCTGCTCTTAAACCATTAGCAAAACTTTGAGTATCATGGCCAACCTCTCTCTGATGCACAATTGATTTATTATGGGAATGCAGATATTCAATCGGATCTTCTAAAGTTATAATATGAGCCGATCTGTTTTCATTAACAACATTAATCATCGCTGCTAAAGTTGTAGACTTACCACTACCTGTTGGACCAGTACATAATACAAGTCCTTTGCGCTGCAGAGCCAATTTTTTTAAAATTTGAGGTAAACCAAGTTGATCAATTGTTGGAATATCACTTGGAATCACTCGAAGAGCTAGAGAAACTGAGCTCCTCTGTTTAAAAGCATTAACTCTAAAGCGGCAGTATCCGGGAACACTATGTGAAAAGTCAACCTCACCTTTTTCTAAAAATTCTTCCCACTGCCTTTCCTCCATTAAACCTTTGGCAATATCTTCAACCTGTTGAATTCCCAACTCTTCCGGATAATCTTCGTAATACTCCAGTTTACCATTATACCTGATTACCGGTTTTAGTTTACCGGTTAAGTGGAGGTCAGATATAGCAGGATTCTGCGATATATCTTTCATTACATCAATTATATTCATTAGCATTCCCTCCTAAAATTTGGTCACTATAAAATTATTATAAATGAAAATAAAATTTTAATGAATAACACTTACCAGTTCCTGATAACTGGTTATACCAGTTTTTAATTTTTCTTTTCCATCTGCAAGCAGGGAAGCCATTCCATTTTTTCTAGCATATCGCTCAATTTCAGGTTCTGTAGCACCTTCTGCAATCATATTTTCCATTTCTGTATTAATCTCTATAATTTCATGAATAGCTATTCTTCCTTTATAACCATCAGTACATTTATTACATGCATTACCTGAAGGACGCCAGAGTATTTCAACATCATCATTCAAAAATTTTCTTTCTTCTGCTCCGGGTATATATTCTTCTCTGCAGTCCGGACATAATCTTCGAACAAGTCGCTGGGCTACCACTCCAATAACTGTAGAAGCAACTAAATAACCAGGAATTCCCATATCTAAAAGTCTGGTAATTGCACTTGGAGCATCATTTGTATGCAGAGTACTTAAAACTAAATGTCCAGTTAGTGCAGCTCTAATTGCAATTTCGGCAGTTTCTTCATCTCTAATCTCACCAACCATTACAATATCCGGATCTTGTCTTAAAATTGATCTTAAAGTTTTAGCAAAGGTCAAACCAGCTTTGGGGTTTGCCTGAACCTGAT
>Ga0208561_100272_pt1 | contig 13114 bp, 10 predicted proteins | sample Shrwel1BS1Day9_FD_187536 | JGI IMG/M metagenome (GOLD analysis project Ga0208561, IMG submission 187536) | Subsurface microbial communities from deep shales in Ohio, USA - Utica-3 well 1 S-1-Day9 (SPAdes) (version 2) ... | reverse complement strand
GTCCTAAATGTGGAAAGAAAGATGAAGTTCCAGGTTTTGTGATAGATGAATTTGCAATGGGAAAAGATCTTAAAGAGGGAGAAATGCCAGGAGTGGCATGTCCTGAGTGTAATGCAGAAATGAAGTTCAAATTTACATTTAAAAGAGAACCCTACTAAAGAAATATTAATTAACTTCTATAGTAGGGGTGGCCGTTAGGCCATTTTGTTCTTCATTTACATGAAAAATTTAGAAAATTGTGATACCATTTATATATACAATTAATTAATTTTTCCATAGGAGGGTAAAATTATGTCGAAAATTCTGATTTCACCTTTAGGTGTCGGTAAACTTGATCGTGATAGTGCTAAAAGAGAGTATTTAGAGGCTAAATATAGGTTTAATAATAAGAAAATTAATGAATATAAAACACCATTTGTATCAGCTGCAATAGCTCAGCATTTAAATATTGATAAAATGATTTTGGTTGGAACTTCAAAATCTATGTGGGAAGAAGTTTATCGTTATTTTGCTGAAAATAGTTCTTATGAGTTAGATGAGGATTATTATTATAACTTAGTTGAAAAAATTGAGGAATCAGGAGTAAATAATTATTACCTAAAAGAAAAAGATTTACATAAAGTTGATGATGCTATTAATAGTTACTTAAAAGAAAACACCAATAGTCAAATTGAAGCTTCAAAAAGTAAGGTTATTACTTATGGTATTAATGATGAAGAAATTTGGTCAAATTTTGATTTATTTATGGGGCTGACTGAAGAATTAGAAGACGGAGATCAGGTTTATTTAGATATTACTCATTCATTTAGGTCTATTCCTCTATTTATGTATTTAATGATGGATTTTATCCAAAATCTTAAATCAAAACAGATAGAACTTTCTGGATTGTATTATGGAATGCTTGACATAAAAAGAGAAATGGATGAAGATTATGCACCAGTGATTGATTATAAACCTTTATTTGAAATATCTAAGTGGATAAGAGGAGTCTATGACTTTACTAACTATGGAAATGGATATTTAATTTCTGAGTTATCAAACGACAAAGAATTAGCTGATAGAATAAATAGAGTTTCAGATTTATTCAATATTAATTATATCAAAGAATTAAAAACTCAGATAAGAAAACTCAATGAACAATTACAAGCAACTGATCTCAAAAACTTAAAAGTATTGAATTATATTGTTCCTAACCTGGAAGAATTTTTAAATAGATTTGAAAATATTAAATCAGACTGGAAGTTTCAATTAGAAATTAGTAAATGGTTTCATGAAAATAATAAATATGGTAATGCATATATCAGTTTAGTAGAGTCAGTACTTACTTATATTTGTGAATTTTATGATCTTGATTTTACTGATTTTAATGATCGCATGTTAGCAAAAGTATTAGTTGGTTCTAAAGAAATAAGGAGAAAATATAGTGATTTGAATAAATTAATGTCGCTTAGCAATAAATTTCTAAAAACCAATACTATACGCAGATCTGTAGCTCATGGTTCTTTATCAGAAACAGCAAGAGTTTCTAAGCAGGATATTGAAAATTATGTAAAATACCAAAATGAAATAGAATCATTGCTGAATAGCTTCAAACTTAAAGAAGAAATCAATAATATTCATATTACGGAATTAAAAGACTACTACAGATATTAAATAGGAGGCTTTCATTTTGTCAAAACTATTTCTACTTTTTTCTCATGAAATCACAGATAAACAAAAAGAAGATGCTAAAGAAAGTTTAAATATTAATCAAATTATTAAGCTTCCAGAAACTCTGCAGCAGAAATGGTCTAATATTCCAGCTGAATTAGAAAGTCTAAAAGAGTATATGCTGCCTTTTAAAAATTGGTTAGCTGAAAATGTAAACAAAGATGACTATATTTTAATCCAGGGCGAATTTGGAGCTGTCTATTTTATAGTCAGCTGGGCTAAAAATAATAACTTAAATCCAGTTTATTCAACTACTGAAAGAATTTCAAAAGAAGTTAATGATGGTGAAAGAGTCAAATCAGTTAAGATCTTTGAGCATAGAAGATTTAGAGAATATAAAAGCTGGAATGATTAATTTAGGAGGAATATAAAATGAGTGATCAGCAGTATTCAACTAAGTTTAAAAGAATGATGGCAATTTTAAAAGTTATTGAACACCAAGATAAATATGATGAAGTTGGTGGTAAATTAAACAGAAGTAATCTCGCTAAAATGATTGGTGTTTCAACCAGAACTGTAGATAGATATATTAATGTTTTAAAAAACGAACTAGATTTACCTATTACATACAACAGAGATACTAAAACCTATGAATATTTTGATAAAAGTGTAGAAAAAGAGAATAATAATTTAAATAAAAATGAAATATTACTTCTTTTAATGCTATTAGATTCTTCGAAAAGTTTTAATGGTCTTGAAATAACTAATATTAAGGAAAAACTATTAAACAAATTACCTAAAGGCTTTAAAAACCGTTTAGAAGAAGTTAGGAAAAATTTTGGTTATACCAAGTTAAAAGAAGCAAAAGGTAATTTAACTTTTGTAGAACAAATACAAAAAGCTATTTTAAGAGAAAAAGTAATAGAGCTTGATTATGAAGCTGCATATAAAAGTGATTTAAATAAGAAGAGGAAAGTTATTCCTTATGGAGTAACCTGGGATAATGACAAAGGTTATTTCATAGGTAAAGATGTTGAAGATGATAAAATAATTAATTATCGTTTAGATAGAATTAATGATATAAAAATAACTGAAGAACCTGGAGTTATTCCTGAAGATTTCAATATTGATGAATATGTTTCAAAATGCTGGAAAATGTTCTTTGGAGATTTAACTAAGATTAAGCTTGAAGTTGATAATAATCTACTTCCATTAATGAAGGATAAGTTTAATCCTGAATATTATAAGATCACAGAAAAAGATGAAAACACCTTCATTTTTGAAACTGAAATTAGAGGAGTAAATCTTTTTAAGGGATGGTTATTAAGCCTAAAAACTCAGATTAAAGTTTTAGATCCTAAGTTTTTAAGAGATGAATTAATTATGGATGCCAAAAATATAATCTCAATGTATGAATAAGGGGGATATTATGAGCAAGAAAAAAGGAAAATTAATTTCAGTATTAGGTGCAAGAAACTATATAACTGTAAATTATGATGAGTTTGATGAGTGTGAATATATTCAAGAAGCATTAATCAGAAAATATAAGGATGAGCTTTCAGAAGTACTTATTTTTGCTACTGAAGCTGCTCAACAAAAAAATTGGAATGAATATACTTATCAAGATAGGAATGATCAAGAAGTATATAAGATGGGATTAAAGAAAAAGATTGATAACATTATAGAAGAATATGATCTTGATTTAAAGATCAAGTTAATAGATATACCAGAAGGATTTTCAGAAGAAGAGTTATGGGAAATATTTAATATTTTTACTAATGAAATCAATGAAGGTGATGACATATATTTTGATGTAACACATGGCTTTAGGTATTTAGCAATGCTAATGATGAATATCTTAAATTATGTAAAATTATCAAAAAATGCAGAAGTAAAAAGTATAGAGTATGGACTCTTTGAGCAGTTAGGACCCGCTTATAAAGTAGCAGAACTACCATTAGAAGATAGAAATGCTAGAATATTAGATTTAACTTCTTTTGATTACTTAAATGACTGGGTAGTTGGTGTAGATAACTTTATAAACACCGGTGATGCTGATAAGATTAATAATTTATCAGGGAGATCAATTGGTAAAATGTTTGCTCAAGATGAATCTATGGATGATCAGACTCGCAAATTGATTAATAAAATAAGCAAATTAATTAAATCTCTGAAATATTTCAATGATGAAATCAAAACTGCTAGAGGTAATAAATTAAATAACACCATTTTAAATATTTTATCTCTATTAGATGAGATAGAAAACTTTGAAACAGATTCTAATAATAGAATTTCCCCATTAATTAACTTAATCGATAAAATTAAAGATAAATTTTCAATCTTTGATAAAAATGATAAAAAAGGATTAAAAAATTATTTTCAGCTGCTTAAATGGTGTAAAGAACACAAATTAGTGCAGCAGGGTTTAGTCATTTTTAGAGAAAATATGATATCTACAATTGCTGATGAAATAAATGAACCTTATCTTCCTGAGCATATGAAAGAAAAAGATTATGATTATACATTAATTGAAATCAGAGATGAAATTGGAAATGCATTATATTCACTTATTGAAGAAGATCAAGAATATAATCCAATAACTAATCAAGAAAAGTTTGATTTTATCAGAAAAGGAATTAAAGAAAACTTCAATGATTTCTTAGCTTTATATGATAAATTCAGATATAAAAGAAATGATGTATCCCACTTTGGTTTAAGTGAGAATTCAGCTTCGCAAGGACAAAAAGTAATCGATAACTTTGATAATTATACTGATGAGTTGCAACAATTATTAGAAGAAAAATATTAATACAACAAAAAATAATTATAAAAAAATTCCTCAACCTAAGTAAAATGGGTTGAGGTTTTTTTATAGGAATTTGCTAATCAGTTATTAAAAAACTAAGATATTTTGTTTTATGAAAATATATAAACAACTAAGTGATTCTCAATATCACCCAATTATCGAATAATATATTGTAGTTGTGTGATAAATTAGTAAATAAATTATTAATTTGTCTACTAATTAATTGAGAGTGATTATTCTTTTTCTTCATCATCTGATTCAATGTCATCTATTCTTGTCAAATTTCCATTATCTGAAGATCTTTCTCTTACTTCAGAGGGATCAACAACAATTTCATAATCCAATTAAAACACCTCCTGTTTTATTTAATACTATATAGTATTATAGTTTTTGAAATAATAAAAAACCTCATTCTCATCATGATTTTGGGCGCTGGCTTAACTATATTCTATAGACATCAATATGATATATTATAAAATTCATTTTTCATAATATTAAGAACAAAATAAGTCCCATATATTTTTTGATTTATAAGTATATCTTCAAGTTTTTTTGGGCAAATACTTTATTAGAAGTTAAAGAATAAATATTAAGCTCACACTTAACCTTTAGTTTTCCTCTTAATATTTCTTATTCTAAAATTCTCTTTATAATGAACATCCTTGTTGTAGTGGACTGTTGATTCTGACTTACTATTAAGAAAAAGTCTGATGACAAGAAAAAGAAGTCGCAATCCTTGTTGTAATGGACTGTTGATTTTGACTTAAGCATGATGCTATATTCTTTGTTGACTAAGTTCTGTTGCAATCCTTGTTGTAATGGACTGTTGATTTTGACAGAACTACTAAGTCCTTTACAGACCCAGTTGCGGTTGTGTTGCAATCCTTGTTGTAATGGACTGTTGATTTTGACGATAAAAGCGATGACGAGATTATCATGGAGATGATTTCGTTGCAATCCTTGTTGTAATGGACTGTTGATTTTGACGGTACCCCTTGCAAAGCCTGTTGTGACAGGGCTGAAATTGCCATTTGCGCTAACCTCTGTTTTCGACAAATTTTGCAAGCCAATTCGACAAAATTGGAAATATATGAGAGTTTGATTATCTCTCATATTCTATTGAATACTCACATATACTCTATTATTCTCTATTTGCGCTAACCTAGGGGGTTTTTGACCCTTCCAGAGGACAGCGATAGGAATAATTATCAATAATTTAATACATTTATTGCTACTATTTACTTTTAAAGGTTCACAAGTTTAATAACTATTAAACATATTATATCGTTATATTACTCTAATGACAAGAAAATACAGGAAAAAATTATTTTTTAACTTTAAAAACTTCTGCATTATCTTCTAGATACTTACCAATATTATAAATAGCTGATTTTTGAGAATAAGATTTAAAATATTTAAGTGATCCAATGACCCATAATTCCTTTATCACTCTTGATAAAGCAACATTCAACCGGGCATTGTCCCTAAAGAAGTTAGTAGTTCTTTTGCTTCTTGTGGTCGCAAATATAACTAAATCAGCCTCATTCCCCTGAAAAGCATCAATAGTATTTATATCTACATATATTTTATCATAGTTTCTATTTCTAGTAGCTTTTATTAGTTTGTTTTTTTGACCTAAATAAGGAGTAATTATAGCCACTTTGATTTCTTCCTTACTATTTTGGTCTATTTTTTCTAATAAGTTAGATACTACTTCAACTTCCTTAAGATTATAAGGTGATTCATCTTTTTGACTATCATCAGAATATCCTTTTACCCCATCCATATTTATCATATTTAAATTACTATTTGAAAAAACAGGTTTTTTATTAAATGTTGGCTTTCCATTTTTTAAATTTCCATCATAAAATTCTTGACTTATTAAATCACCTACTATATTTGGCATACGATATTGAGTATCGAGCATTATTTTATTTTCCTGACTCTTATCAAATAATCTTTCAAAGATACTATGCTTTAAAATATCATCATATCTATTTTTAATCTCAAGTTCTTCACTGATTTCAGGGTTAACCATTGGTGGTAGCTGTTTGTGATCACCAATTATTATAACCTTCTTTGCTCTTAATATAGGAATTATAAGCTCTCCGGCCAAAGTTTTTCCTGCTTCATCTATAATTACTAAATCAAAATCGACCTTATCTAAACCAGCCTTCTTCTGAGCTAATCCAATACAGGTAGCAGCTACAACTTGATGATTTTTCAAAAATAATTCTCCTATATTAGAATAAGAGTCATTATCTTTACTAATATATGAATTCCACTTTTGAGTCAGAAAATCATCATTTTTACTAGCTTCATCATTTATTAACTTAGAATAATCGTCTTCTTTTTTCTCATATGCTGAAAATAAAATTGAATCATCTATTTTAGCTTGTTTTCCGTAGCGAATAATACTATCTTTACTTAAAAATTCTTTATAAACATCATCATCTAATAATTTTGTAATTACATTATCTACTGCTACATTGGCCTGAGATGTCACCAATATCTTATGAGATGGATTATGTTTTAACTCCTGCAAAATTAACTCTTTTATTACAGTCGTCTTACCAGTTCCTGGTGGACCTTGAATCATAAAGATATTTTTATCTTTAAAACTATCTTTAACAGCAGCAAGTTGAGAATCATTTTTATCAATCAGTTTATTAACTGGATTATCAAACTTTCTTGCTAACTCTTCTTTAGTAATTGTTTTTGGATTTAACATATTAATTTTAAGCTTATTATTAACCAAGATACCCTCTCTAAATTGATTCAGAGCTTTTTTCTGTTGTATTTCCGGATATGGAAATTCTTCTTTATAAATCAGGGCAATATTATTTTTAAAAGGAAGTTTAGGTTCTTTATGATAAAACATTACTGCATTAAGCTCATTTCCAAACTCTACAGTTATCTTTTCATCCTTAGAATTAAAAGTAAAAAATCGCAACTTGTAATCACTATTATTTCTAAATTTTGATATTTGTCTAGATAACTCTTCTTTATTAACTATATCAGCTACAGAAAAAAAGAGTTGTGATCTTGCGTCTATTCTTCTTACACTAATATTTTCAAACTCACAATAAAATGATTTGCCTTTAAATCCTTCTTCTACTATTTCATCAGTTAAACTGGTCCACTTATCAAAATATTTAATACCACTTCTACTGTTAATTATATTTTTTTGTTCTTCAAATCTTTGATTTAGAAATAACAATAAGTGAGTTGCTTTCTCAAAATTTTTCTTGTTAAACAGATCTTTATCTTTAGTAAAAGCAATTTCAAAAGTAGCATTAATAACTACAAATAAATCATTATGCTTAATATTCTGTTCCTCAGTATCTATAATCTGGTTAAATTTAAGATATACTTCTTTTTTTTCTTGCATAATCTCTGCAGTAAAAGATAACCCTCCTGCTGAACATTTAAGCTGCTTCAAATCTTTTAAGTTTGAACTATCTATTGGAGCTATTTTCCATTCAAATTCAGTTGACCAGAGATCTTTTTCATTTAATTCTTCTTTTAATTTACTAAAGTCGTCTTCATCAATTATAAAAGGTATAGAATCAAAATTATCCTGGTTTAATCCATCTTCTTTTCTTTCAGACATATAAGGGGCTTTAGTTAAATGATAGTTCCAGCTGTATGGATATACATGTACTGTTGAATTTAAAGGCGGTATTCGTCTACCATTAATCAACTTTGCCCTTTTTAAGATTAAATCAAAATCATAATAATCTAAAATAAATTCGGATCTCTTTATTTCTTTAACTTCAGCTGTTAAACTTTCTCCAGGTTTATTCACAGCATTTTCCATAAATAAACCTTTAGCAATTGATAATAAATAATTTTCATTATTAAAATCATACTTTTCAACAAATAATGGTATGCTAGCATCTTCACTAAAATATTTTAGATTCTTAAAATCTCTTAAGTGAAATTTATTCTTTAAACCTGTAGATTTACACACTGTCCATGTCATGTAGGCATTAAGCTCTTTTACTTTTTTATAATATATCTTTCCCTTATATGGAAATTCATCTGGTAAAGAATATTCAAAATGCTCAGGTAGTACCTCATTGTTTTTATACTTTTGTTTTGCAGAATATAAATAATCCTGCAGGTAATTAATATAAGCTGTGTTTTTTTCTTTACTTTTAATGAGTTCTTTTCTAATAATATTTAAAGCCTTATTTCTAATGCTAGTTAACTGACTTTCTTTGTGCATCTTAATGACTTTACTTATCTGCTCCTGCATTTCTTCATCTATTTTTCTCATTTTATCTCTAAGATTATAACCTGTCTTTATAATATAATAGTACATTTCACTTTGTACTTTTAAAGCCTCTTCATCAAAGATTTTAGCTTTATTATTTAAATTCTCTTCATACTGATTATATAAATCTTCTTTCCTTTTTTTTGCAGCTTTTTGGTTTTTTATAGCTTCATCTTTTATTTTTCTTACAGCTTGATTATATGATTCAATTTTATCGTTCCGTTTTTCTTCTTCTTTTAAGATTAAATCATTAAAAAAAAGTTTAGAAATTACTTTCGCTATTTCTGTACCAACAAAAATACCGACTGCTATCTGAATTATCATTTATTTCACCGTCAAATCTTTCATTTCTATAACTAATTTAATTAGTTTATCTTCAACACTTTCTAATCTTCTTATTATTTTTTCATCCATATTATTATAATCAATAGAATTTGAAATTCGATCATTTTTTTTAATTAAATGATCAATCAATTTATCATATCTTTGAATTAGTTTATCTATATTTTCATATTGTTTCTCTTTATCTAAACTATTATTCTGCAACTTTTTATTAAGCTTTTCTAATTCCATTTTTTCTTTTTTAATTTCTGCATCTAACTCTATTTCTAGTCTTTTAGTTTTATTTTCTTCACTATCTTTTAATCTTTTAGTATCTTCTTTTTGTCCTTCTGTAAAAGCTCTTCCTTGAATTCTCACTTGTTTAGTCTTTTCTGTGGCAGTCTTAACCTCTTTGTATGTATTTGAAATAGTATTTATCGTATCAACTATTTTATTACCAAGTTCAATAACCTCCACCTTATTTTGTTCCTCTGGAAGATCCGGATCCTCAGAGTCATATAAATTATTTACCATTAATATCTCCTCCTATATAATTTAAGCATTAGCAAATGTTTTATTAAACTTAACTTGAAGTCCTCTAAACCTTTCAATTAAAATATCATGTTTATTGAAATCAGACTCTTCTTTTGCAATTTCAATGAATATTTCAACTTCATCTATTCTTTTTTTGAATATTTTTCTTACCTTTTTATTAGTATTTAGCTCTTGCAAAAACTTCTCATCTTTTCTTTTATAATTTTCTACTTTACTTTTGACCATTTTCTTTATTTTTTCTAATTCAAGGTTCATCTTTTCTTCTTCCTGCATAAGTCTCTTCCTTAATCTTTTTTCAAATTCCTTTACTTCTATTTCATTTTGCTTCTTATGTTCTGCCAGTTCTTTATAAAGAACTGATTTTTTATTTTCTAATTGTTTTATGAGTTCTTTTGTCTTCTCTCTTTCTCCCATGTAACCTACAAAATCTCCTATAATCTCAAATATATTAGCTGCTGAATCTATTAGAAGCTGAGTCTTATTAATCGAGGTCTGATTATCCATAAAAACTTCAGAGTCAATTATTCTTAAGATACGTCCTCTAAAATTCATTGCTTTTTTAGCCATATAAATCCTCTCCAACTTTTCTAGTAATATAAAAATCTATTAAGTTATCAACTGGATAATCAAATATTTTAGAAACTCTCTTTTTGATCTTAAAAACAGGCTTTATGTAATTTAAATTAATATTATTAAAATCTTTTTGGTTATAAAATTTTTCAATTATCATTTTTTTATCTTCTAGGCTGATGTCTTCAGCACTATATTCTGATTCCAATTCGATACATCCTTTTTGAGGTGAATCATCTTCAATAATTATTTTTTTGATACCAATTTCTCCTGTTAATTCATCTAAAAATAAATTGAAAGATTTCTTGCTTAGATTATAATAAGGAAGATATTCTTTAATCAATTTAAGTTCCTCTTCATCTGCAGAATAGTCATCTTTTTGATGCTGTTCATGTAAACTTTTTAAATTATTTAATTTATCATTGTCCTCCAGCTTAAAATATAATTCAAAAATCGAAAAATATCTTTTTATCGATATCATTGGGGTGCCTTTAATGCTTTCTTTATCTTTAACTTCTTGGTTTGACTTTTCTAATTTATGAAAAGGAGTAAAATTGCTGCTTTTTGGTATATTAGTTATGTTCATTTTCTTATAATATAGATCCCAGTTAATATATAAAGAAAATTCTAGATTTTCTTTTTCTGATTCTTTTAATTGACTGAATTGTTTAGAATTGATCATTAAATTATGCAAATTTTCAGGGTTAATATTAAAATATAATTCAGTAACTATATTCTCTTTAAGTTTAAATCCATTTTTATTAATCTCAGATTTATTATACAGATCAGAAAAATCTTTAGTTATTTCTCTAGAAAATTTATTTATTAAAACTTTTTGCTTGTTATCATTAAAGTCTTCTACAGCTTTTATATATTGATAAGTTTTTTTGCCTGTTTCAGTTAATTTATATTTGTTTTTAAAAAGAGATAATAATTTGCGATCTAATAAATATTCAAAGTCTTCTCTTATTATATCTTTATCGAACTTAGTTATTTTAGCTACTGTTTCTATACCTTCTCCTTGTTTTACAGCATAAAGAATGAATTTAATTAAACTATTCATTTCTTTGATGTTTTGAGAATTAACTTTCACTGTAGCTTTATGCATAGGACAAAATATTGGCGTTTTAGATGCTAAATTATATAATTTAATTTTAAGATCTCCTTTCTTATGAAATTACAATCTTAAATATATATTTCAATAAAAACTAATTTATTCCTTTTTTAATAAAAAAAGAACCTATAATAGGCTCTTAAATTGTAAAATATATTTAAAAATTGGTGGAGGTGGTGGGAGCCGAACCCACGTACTAAATAGATCACCTCGTAGTTTCTACGAGCGTAGTTCAGTTTTTCATCTTACAGTAAACACTCCACTGAACAGGATTATTTACTGCCAGCCTGTTAAATGTCCCTTCTCCTTACAGACATCAGGAAAAGGTTAGTCTGCTTTTTATGACACCTAAAACGACTCCACAGACAGGACCCGCTCAGGCGTTAACTACCTACGCGGCAGCTAAAGTGTAATTATTATCGTTTGCAGATAATTTTATAGTTCCCAGTGTTTAACGAGTGAAAGGAACTCCTCGACCCGCTTCTAAAAGATTCACCATCCAGGCGAAGCCAGAACACCCCCATAAAATTTATATTTCTTAATTTCTTTAATCTATTATAATAATACCATCAATAATGACAACATATTGGCAAAGCATAAAAAATATTATTGTATATTATAAAAATGAAAAACTAGCTGCTAAATAACAGCTAGTGATTATTATCCTTGTTGTAATGGACTGTTCACTCTGACAATGAAAAGAGAATTAAACGGCAAGTTAACCACTGTATAGTCGCAATCCTTGTTGTAATGGACTGTTGATTCTGACTAAGTTCGAGATTAACGGGGAATGGCAGCATGATCCGTCGCAATCCTTGTTGTAATGGACTGTTTATTCTGACAGTACCCCTTGCGAAGCCTGTTGTGACAAGCCTCAAATTGCCATTTGCGGCAACCCCTCTATTTTTATAAAATTTTGCATTAATTTACTAAAAAACAGTGAAAAACCAACTTTGATTATCTCATCTATACTCTCATTTGCTCTTAAATACTCTCAAATAATCAAAATGCGGCAACCTCAGTGTTTTTGAAGCTCTTTTTCTTGATTATAATTAACTACATATATTCAATATTTATTATGTTATTTATATTTTATCATTGATTGTAAATATTATCAAATTATAATAACGTCGCTTCTAATGCTGAATCTTTTCTCTTTTCCTAAGCTAATTTTATTCTTCAAACATCTTTCACATAAAAAATATATGTTGATGCTGTCTTTATTTGCTTTAACTACTTCAATTAATCTATTATATAGTTCATCATACTTTTCATCTGATAAATCACATTCAAATATACTATACTGCACTCTTACACCATAATCTTTAATTATATTGTGATTTTGCAAATTAATCCAGTTAAATTTTTCAGATTAAATCGGCCCAAATTAGCTAGAATTCCAGTATAATTTTCAAATTAAATTAGTAAAAATAAAAATATTTTTCAGATTAAATTAGCAAGGGACTTAAAAATAAGCCCCTTTAATTTGAATAATATTTTTCAGTTTAAAATGTATCTTTTTCGCAGGCTTTGAAGACAATTTCCTGGTTTACCTGCTCTGCTTTAAGTTGAAATCCTAAAAGCAGAGAATTAACTGCGATATTGTTGATCAATCTTGGTAAGCCCCTTGATCTCAAGGCGATTGCCTCCAGAGCCTGAGGTATGAATATCGGATGATTTGCTCCAGCAAGCTTAAGCTGGTGCTCAACATATTCTTTGACTTCCTCTTTGTTTAAGGGGTTCAGCTGATACTTCATGATCACTCGCTGATTTAAGGACTGATTATGATTTAAATTTAGCTTTGTCATAAAGTGAGATA
>Ga0208561_100271_pt1 | contig 13132 bp, 12 predicted proteins | sample Shrwel1BS1Day9_FD_187536 | JGI IMG/M metagenome (GOLD analysis project Ga0208561, IMG submission 187536) | Subsurface microbial communities from deep shales in Ohio, USA - Utica-3 well 1 S-1-Day9 (SPAdes) (version 2) ... | reverse complement strand
CACGGCCCCCAGGGAAAAACCCAAAACTAAAATTAAAGTTATAATAAAAATTTCTTTTTTATATCTCATCTATTTCCCCTCCAATCTTTAACCGAAGTTTAAATCCGCGATTTTCAACGATTACACTATCCTTTTTAATAGCTATGATTTTATAACCATCTTTTTGATAGTTTCCACGAATTAATTCTACATTAACCCCGGTGTTTAGCAGAGCTACTCTTTCTCTATTACTGCTTATAATTCCATTTAAAGAAAATGGAAGCCCATTTTTTACATCTTCCACTGTTATTTTAGGTGGTGCTGGTCTGGAATTTACTCTCTGCACATTATTTTGAGCCTGATTACCAGTCTGCTGCTCTGCTTGTTCATCATTGTCTTCTGCTGGTGGCTCAGGCACAGGTTCAACATATTCGACAAAAGGATTTCTAAACTCTTTTTCACTATAAAGTTTTTCATTTTTATCTTCAGCTGAGACAGTAAAGGATAATATTGTAATTGAAGAAATTAAAAGTACTAGCAAAAATATGAATTTCTTATTCATCTATCTCAGCTCCTTTCTTTAAAAGTTCCTGATCTACAAGGCGGTCATGATATAATACTGTCATCGATAGTAAAACACCCTCTTCATTTCGGCTGATGTTAACATCTCTAAACTCAAACCAGTAATTCCAGTCCTTAAAGTCTTCTAAAAGATTGCTTACTTCTTTAAATCCACCACTAATGTTAACTGCCATTGAAATATTATTTTCATTTTTTCTCGGTCTAAATAGTTTTAAATTTAAATTATTGGCTCTGGTAATTTCTCTAAAATCAATTAATAGGTCAATAACATCTTTATCAATATACTCACCTCTAGCTTCAAGCTCTGCTATAATATTGCTATACTCCTCTTTAATTTCCGGCAGCCTTCTGGAAAAAGACACTGCTATTTCTAATCGATTTTGCCTGTTATTCCTCTGATTTTCTAAAATACCAATTTCTGTTTTTAAAGGCTCATAAAAATAAAAGTAGTAAAGAGCTGAGAGGACAATTACAAATGCTAAAACTAGTAATATTTTTTCTCTTCTACTTAAATTTTTGAACATTTTATCTGTCCTCCTCTCCTGCTATATCAGCAGTAATAATAAAACTTACTACTTCCTGTTTTTCTAAAGTATCCAAACTTACATTTCTAAAATATGGTGAATCAATCAAAGCCTGCCTGAAATCCTGCAGCTCTTCCCCAATTCTGATTCTACCTCTGATATTTAAAGTCTTTTCTCTTAAAGAAAAATTATCAATAACTCCTCTTAAGGGTGTAATATAACCAAGAGCTTCAATTGGACCATCCCAGTTATAATCTGGTACAGTTGGTGTTTCCTTAAGAGTATTAACCAGCTCTTCGAATTCTTTAAATTCAGCTTCTCGCGGCAGATAGATTTCTAACTGATTTTCTATATTATCAATTTCTCCCTGTACATAATTTCGCTCAGAGATTAAAGAATAATGAGTAATTCCAATTATCATGATTGGAATTAAAATTACTAAAAGAATTCCCACTCCAAAGTAATCAAATGTTATCTGTTTTTTCTCTTCTTTAATCAGATTAATCCTCATCTGCCATCACCTCACTTAGTCCAAGTCCAACAGCTACTGCGAATTCTGGTTCATTCTTCCTAAATTGTTCTTCTGTTTTAGAATTCATCTTAATCTTTTTATAGCTACTAAGAGTAATCAATTTTTGTGATAGTTTTTTTTCTAATGCGTCTTTTAAACCTGATAGTTTAGACCCACCACCAGTTATATAAATTTTATCAAATTCAAGTTTTTTATTCTTCATTTGAACAAATTCAATAGACCTATTTATTTCAGAAGCAAGATTATTAACTGAAGCTTCAAATTTGTAATTAAAATTAATTCCAGCATCTAAATTCAAATTATAATTATTACTTGCACTAAGTTCAGTATCTAACTTTAAATTATATTTTTCATTTTCTGCAGCCTTATATTCCAAATTATTATTATCCATTAAAATCTTTGTAAAATTTATTCCTCCAATGTCTACAGTTCGTGAAAGAACAATTTCATTTTTATTACCGATTGTAATCTGAGATGAAAAAGAACCTACATCTACAATTATCTCTGAATTGTTTAGTTTATTATTATATTCCAATATTGAAAGTAATGCCATTGGCTGAATGTTGACAACTTTAGCTTTCAAATTAGCTTTTTCTAATATTGAAAGATAATTTTTAAAAATATTTTTTTTAGCAACTATAACCATAAATCTAAATTTGTCTTTAGACTTGTTTACTAATACATAATCAAATACAGCATTCTCTACATCATAAGGTAGTTCATCATTTATTTCCCATTTTAAAGATTCCTTAACTTCATTATCTTTCATAATTGGGATTTCTATTTCTCTAATTAATAAATCTTTATTGGGTATTGTAGTTATTATATTTTTGGAGATGTTTTCCATTGAATTAATTAAATCTTTTAATTCAGCTCCAGCTATTGCATAATCATTTATAACACCATTTTTTACAATTCCATTTGGAATCTTTTTAATAGCTAAATCATTTAATCTTAATCCCGCTCCATCAACCTTTAAATTAACTACTTTTATACTATGATTTCCAATATCTATACAGGTAAACTTCTTTTTTTTGAAAAACATAATTCAAACACCTCGCTTTCCTGCTTTTTTATATTTTATTATTCAAAAGCTTAACAAAAGCTTTACTTTTTCTAACAAAAATAATTAATATAATAAGATAAAAAAGTACTATCAATGCCGTCTTTTTAATAATCAATAAAAATGACAAAAAAACAAATGGAAGTAATAAAATAAGAGTTGTAAATTTAAGGAAAATATTTGACGAAATTATTTCAGCATAGCCTGGTGAATATCTATAATAAAAAGAAATAAATTTTTTTCCTAACTCATATTTGGATAAATACAGGTCCCTGAACATCCTCAATGTTTTAACTGCTGGATTAAACGGAGATCCATAAGCAGCAGTAGCAATAAAACAAAATGTATTAACTTGAGTATTTGGCAGCGGAGTACTCTCAGCAGAACTTTTGAAATATATTCCATTAATACTACCATTAATTTTTGATATTTCATTATTTTTTGCCATATTTGACAAAAATATTTTAGAATCCACAGTATAATTTAACTCTTCATAATTATACATAGAGCGGATTTTATATGTTATAACTTTAGATTTATCATTTGATTCTTTCCCCCAATCAACTTTATAATCAAACTCATTTTGCCCAATAATTGCTTTTTCAATATTTTTATCTTTATAAATAACTTCTCCAAATTCATCATTATTATTATCATTTATATAAATATATCTATCATGATCAGTAAAATTATCTACAAAGCTATCAGGCAAAATAACTGCTTCATAAGCATTTCTTAAATTTGAATTTAAAAAATTTGCCAGTATTCTCATATCAGTTTGTACCTGCCATTTTTGTTCAGCTGAATCAAAAGCATTATTTGCTTGAATATAAACCATTGTCCCCAAGCCACCAACAATCCCAATAACTCCAAGTGTAACAATAAACTCTACCAAAGTAATTCCGCTTTCATTTTTAAAAAATTTATATAATTTCACAGTTATCGCCCTATTCCATTTAAACTGTTATCATAAATATTAGAACTATATTCTGTCCAGCTCTGGCCATCTGTAGAATATAATATAACTGCATCCTCATTATTTACAGCATCATTATCTCCTACTGCCACATAAACTATTTGTTCATTTATTTTTTTGAAAACAATATCATTTAAATTATTATCTGTATTAGAATTATATTCAGACCAGTTCTCCCCATCAGAAGAATATAAGATAATAGAATTATTATTAGGACTACTGTCTCCAACTGCAATTAATATTGTAGAGTCATTGCTATCATAACTTGTTATGGAATTTAAAATTCTATCATTATCTATTGATGAAAGTACTACATCATTCCAATTTTTACCATCATCAGAAACTTTAATTAAAGTATTGCCGTTACGTGAACCAACAATTATAAATTTGCCTAACTGAGAACTATAAACAACATCATTTAATCGTTCATTTTTAGATGCCTTAATAAAATTCCAATCACCATTATTTTTCTTTTTTAATATTAACCCCCCATCTCCGACTGCAAGCATTATCTGATCGTTTAAAACATTAGCTGAAGTAATTGAATTTAAAGCATTATTTTCAAAACTATATGTGTTACCTTTTCTCATATCTGAACTCTGTAATGAAAATATCTTATCATCATTACTTACTGATGATAAATATTCTGAATCTAACCAGGTAACTATATCAGATGAAGGTGAAGGCATTTCTGGGGGTGTTGTCCCAACAGGTGCTGTTATATCATATTTTTCTAAAAAATAATTATTAAAACTATCAAGTTCATAATCAGGTGAAGAATTAGACAATTCTCTATTATAAATAATAAATTCTGCTATATACCCAGAAAATTGCTTATTACTTTTAAAGTTATTTCCAAAAAAGATTCTTTTAGCTTGAGTGTTAATAGTTTGATTATTAGGTATATTATTAATTGTTTCAGCACCATTAATGTAAAGATTAATGTCTGCCAGACGTGATCCTGTCATATTTATAGTTATTAAATAAGTCTGATCATTATTAACTACTTCATCAGTAACCAAATATGAATCCTGATCTATTTCTAGCCGAAGTTTATTTTCTGAATTTCTTAATAAAGTCATTTTTTCACCATCACCATCGCTATACATATCATTAATATCAAATAATATTTTTGCTCCTTTTTCAGGTCTCACAACTAAAAATATAGTCCTTTCTTTATCTTCTAAAGCTGAAATATCAGTGTTAATACTGTTTTTATCTTCATCAAAATATAAAGAAGCTTTATTATTTAATTCAGTAACACTACTCTTAAAAACAGGAACATCTGGATTTATGGTCCAGCCACCAGTATTATCACCATTAACAAAAACACCATAATTACTTACTAATTTATATTTGTCATTGTTTTCTTCAGTATAATAAATGCCAGAATTAAGATTAAAATCATTAGAAAGCTGTGTGTAGTCAACTGAAATAGTATTAGAATTCCAATCTTTTTCGTCAGCTAAAACATTAATTTTCCCATTATCACCCAAAAGCATGAATTCTTCATTTCCCTTTAAAACAGAATTAATTTTATTTGCAGCATTAATATCTCGCTTAACCCAGTAATCTCCATCAGCCGAAACTACTGTTTTCCCAGAATCACCAGCTGCAAGAAAATTAGGTAACAAAATATCTAATTTAGCTTTTACAATTTGAGGTTCTTCAGCTTCAATACTTTGATCCCTTTTGGTTACCATTTCTACTGTATATGGAGAAAAAGCATTAGTTAAACCAGATGACAACTCAACAAAAGCTCTATCGTCTAAAGGTGCTGCCGGATTTTCATTTATGCTATCTAACATATAAAATGTATTTAGTATGTTATTATTGTTTTTATTATAAATATTTAGTTCTGTTAATTCAGAACTGAAGTTTGTATTATAAGCATCAACTAATAATTTAGAAGGATCATAGCCAGCACTTAGAGGTTTATATCCCTCAACCAAAACATAAGGATTTAGTTTAATATAAGGTCTATCAGCTAAAAATGTAATATAATTAGCTTCACTGATAGTTGATTTTATTAAACTACCTTTAACATCAATTGTATCTAAATTTTCATTCTTAAATTTAACCGGGAAAATACTGCCTGTAAAAGTCTCATTTGTAGGAATTTTACTCTGCACCTGTCCGTCTGACTCTAAAACCTGTTGATTTTCCTGGGCTGACCGATTAATTATTTTAAACGACTCAATTACAGTAGGCATCACACCTGCTATTATAATACTTACAACAACAAGAGACATTAAAACTTCAATCAATGTGAATGCTGCCGTACCTTTATTAATCTTCATCTGTGACACCTCCAATCTATATGTCAATAATCATAAATTAAAACCAATTAATTATATACTCTTCTTCTGGAACTGGTGGTGAATAGTTAGGATCATCTGCTGGAATAGGTACTAAAACCTGTTCATCATAATCTCCATCATCCCAGCGAAGTAAATCTATACCAGTTTGAACTATTTCTCCACTTTCATTTGTTTCAGTTATTTTTTTAAAATAATAAGCAGAACCTGGAGCAATAATTTCATTATCCCAGAACCAACCCGAACTATAAACCCCCTGGTTAAAATAAACTCTACCAAAATCACCGCTATAGCCATCAAGTTGATAACCCAAACCCCCAGGTAATCCTATTATCAATGAACCATAACTTGTAAAACCTTTTCTAATCTCTACCCTTTCTCTAAAAACTAAATTCTCTCCAATTGTAATCAAAGCACCCTGATTATTTCCACTCTGTTTTAAATTAAGCTCATTATTAAAATAGATTGAATTAGCAGAATAAGCAACCTTATTACTACTATTGTTATTCTGTAGGTATAAATCAGAACCATCAGTATTTATCTCTACAGCCCCGAAAATTTGGTCATGATATTTAATTTCTACTGTTTCTGCTTCATATCCGATTCCAAATATACCTGATAACCAATCCCAAAAGTCTTCGGTTACTGCTGTTTCTTCAACATTTGAACCAGGCAATATCTGACCGGTATCATAATTATACCAGCCTAACTCTTCGGCACTACTTTTACTATTAACATTTAGATAGGGACTTACTCTGGCCTTAACAGTTTCTTCCCCAGCAGAGTTTATCATTTTAGCAGTTGATGTAAACATTGTATACCCATACTGTTCTTGATCAGGATTAAGAGGCTCCTTCTCAAATTCTATATCTATTTCGGCTATCATTTCTCCATACTGCAAAGAATTATTTTGATATTCACTTTTTAAAACAAAATTATCCTGATTATCAAAAATAACTGTTTCTAAACTACCGTTTTCTACATCTGCTTCTTTCCAGGCAGAAATAGCTGCTTCAGCACCTGAACGGGCAATATAATAAGCTTTAGTGTTATTATTGGTGCTTCTTGCAATTTGAAAAGAATTAAGGCTGTAATTAGCAAGTGTTAATGCCATAACTGGCACAACAGCAAGTAAAGCCAGGGTAAATATCATAGCAAATGCTTTTTCATTTTTAATCATTGACCTGGCCTCCTTTCATGAAAAAACAACTTAAAGAAATAAACTCAAATAAAAATTTGTCAGTTCTTCTCCCCAGAAAATCATAATCAAACTACCAGTAATAATCAAGGGTCCAAAAGGTAGTTTAGTTTTGGCAGTAAATTTACCTCTGATTAAAAATGGCAGAGCTATTATAACTCCTATAAAAGAACCAATAAAAATACCAATTAAAGGAACCTGCCAACCTGTAAAAGCTCCAATCATAGCAACCAGTTTCAAATCTCCCATCCCCATTCCCTGCGGATAAATCAAAATTATTAACAGCAGAAATAAGGCAGGAATTAAACTACCAATTATAGCTGTTTGGATAGAAATATAGTTGAAAACTATAGCAAAAAACACACCTGATATAAAACCAGCATAAGTTATTTTATTTGGTATAATCTGTCTTTGATAATCAATGACAGCAGCTGCAATTAACAGTGCTATTAAATAAAGATAAACAATAGTTTTGATTGTTAAACCAAAATTTATATAGTTTATTAAAAATAAAACTGCTGTTAAAAATTCAATTAGTGGATACTGCAGGGAAATTTTTTCCCCACAGTATCTACATTTACCTTTATTAATTAAATAACTAAATATAGGTATTAAATCAAAAACTTTTAAGGTAGTTCCACAGTTAGTACAGTGAGATCTGGGCTTAACTAAAGATTTTTCTTCAGGTAAACGATAGATTACAACATTGAGGAAGCTACCTATGATTAGGCCAAATATAAATATTAAAAAATTCATTAACCACTTACTTTTGTTGGTTCAGAAATTCCTCCAGGAGTTATATTATCTATTTTAAACTCTGTGCCTTGTAGACTAATATCATATCCATCAGTGTCGCCTGAATTATTAAAAGTATAATCAGTATCAATATCAATTTGAATTCCACTACCAGATAATTGTGCACTTAGACTACTTCCTGATGTAGGATATGCGTTTTCACTAGCATAATACATTTCATAAGAATTTTGAATAGTTTTAGCATTAGCTAAAAGTGCTTCTTTTTTTGCTTTATCCTGCACTCCAGTAATTCTGGGCACAGCAATACCTGCTAAAATACCTAAAACTGCAATCACTACAAGTAATTCAATTAATGTAAAAGCTGCATCATCATAAATTTTTTCTCTTAATTTTCTCATTTTATCTCTCCTCTTTTTTAATAAATATTAATAATCTCATCCCTGCTTTAAACTAAGCTCTAATTATTAAATCACCCCCTCTGCTTATTTAGATAATTCAATTTAACTCCTATTCCCAAAACAAACCAAAAAACAGGTGCTACTGAAACAACACTATCATTAAATAAAGCTGCCGCTGCATAAGCTACAAAAGCTGTAAAAGCTGCAGCTCCAAGATAGTCAAAGTAATCATTATAATCTCTTTTCAAATAAATCATTAAACTTTCTATGGTATGATAGGCAAATAATAAAACAACAGCTATCAAAGAAATTAAACCTGTATTAATCGCAAGCTGTAGATAAAAGTTATGAGGTTTATCTACAATTTTAGTAGTTAGATTAAAAGCATTTAACTTACCCCGATAATCATGCTGGGGAAAATAAAATGGATAGGTATCAGGACCATTACCAAGTAATAAAGTTTCTTTAAGCAAGGGAATAGATCTCGACCAGATATAGCCTCTTGAACTCGCGAATCTTTCCTTATTTTCAAAACCCCATCTTTCTGCTTCCTTTACTCGATAAGCCCCGCCTTTTAACCCCATTATCCAGAATCCCTGCTCATTAATTAGAAATACAGATCTTTTATTTCCATATTTAATTAATAAAGAATTTCTATTAGGATCAAATCTCATTTTAAGAAGCTCAAAATCAGGATTCTGAACTTCAATATAATCACTTTGATTTCTCTCCAAAGCTAAAATTTGATTATTTTCACCATTATAAAAGCTCAGATTATTTTTTTGATCAGCATTTTCTTTTTCAACTAATAACCTAAAATCTTTGGTATTATAAATTAATTTATTTTCTGAAGTTACTATTTTTTTTATTTTTAAATCTAATTCTTCTTCACCTTTTAATGCCATTTCAGTTTCTCTTCCAAAAGATAAAAACTCTCCAAAGACTTTTCCCTGACTTTGATAATTCATTCCAAAAGCAATTAAAAACAATAAAATAAATAAAATTAAAATTGATTTCCACTTTTTAATAATTTCTTTATACATTATTATCAACAAAAATAAAAAAGCAAAAATTCCTCCTACCATTCCCGCTCTGGACATTGATCCAATCCAGGCTGCAAAAAATAAAGAAACAAAAAATCCATATAAAAACTGTTTTTCTCTGCTTTCCTGCATAATATAATAAACCAATGATAATAAAAGCAGCATCGAAAAATAACTACCGACATAGTTTGGATTATAAAGAGTCGAATAAATAATATTTTCACCAAAGTTAAAAGTCATACTTTCTGCTAATTGAGACATTTGTTCTGGTAAAACTAAATTTCTCCCAATAATGCTCCTGAAAAAATCATAACCGAAAAATTGATAAATTCCTATTAGAGCAATTATAGATGCAGAAATAAATAAACCATTAATCAATATTTCTAATTGTTTTTTACTGTTAATTAAAAAATAACTTGCCATCATTATTATTAAATAAGAAATTAAAACCGGCATCCCCTCATAACGATCAGGGAATCCTATTTGAGAAACATATTGAAAATCAGAAAAAATTGTTGATAAAATTATCATTATTAGATATACAGTTAAAAAAATAAATTGTACTCTAAATTTAAGTTTTCTCTTTTTAGCTTCCCGCCAGAAGAAAAATAACAAAATCAGTGTCCATCCTAAAAGCCAGACCATCTTATAATATGAGAAAAAATCAAGATTATAAGATTCAACCCAGTATAAAGAAGTTACTTCAGATAAAATTCTTTTTTTTAAAAAAACTATCAGAGGTGTGAAAAATATTATCATAAAAATAGGTATAATTTTGATTATATTATAATTATATTCCTTTATTTTCAACAAAATAGTAACCCCTTATCAAATAATTTAAATATATTGGAACATATCAAACATTGGAGTAATTATTGAAACAGCCACAAAACCAACCACAACTGCTAGAATAACAATCATTGCCGGCTCAATTAAAGTAATAACTCCATCAACACTTGTTTCTACTTCACTATCATAAAAATCAGATATTTTAACCATCATCTTAGGCAATGCTCCTGTTTCTTCCCCAACTCTTGTCATCTGTATAACCATCAGCGAAAATAACTTGGGATATCTGTCAAGTTCTGCTGCGAGGCTCATTCCTTCTCTAACCTGAACTCTAATCATAGTAAGAGCATCACTATAGACTTTATTATTGATAACATTCTCTACTATAGATAGGGATTCAAGTAAACCTACTCCACTGTCAACTAAAATTGAAAGGGTGCTCGAAAACCTTGATAAATATATTTTTTGCATCATGTCTCCGAAAATTGGTATCTTAAGAATTAAATTATCAGTCTTAAGTCGTCCTTTTTCTGTTTTCCGATATCTACTAAAAAGAAAAAATATTAAAGTTAGGAAAAGCAAAATAGCCCACCAGTAACTTCTAATAAAATCACTAATAGCAAGTAAAATACGAGTTATCAAAGGTAAATTTGCTCCCAAACTGCTAAACATACCTACAAACTGAGGCACCACTTGAACTACTAGAAAGGTAACTACTAAAATAGCAACAGCTAAAATAGTTAATGGATAATAAAGTGCTGATTTAATCATTGAATTCAATTTGCTCTGTCTTTCATAATGATCAGCCAGTTTGTTAAGAACAACATCTAATACACCTCCAGCTTCTCCAGCTCGAATTAATTCAATATATAAAGTCGGAAAAATTTTTTTATGCTTTTGCATAGCATTTGCTAAAGAGATCCCTGTTTCAACATCTTCTAATATTTCTTCTAATGATTTTTTGAAAAATTTGTTATCCATTTGATCATACATAATCTGCAGAGAATCAACTAGACTAATTCCAGAATCAATCATTGTTGCAAACTGCTGGCTGAAAACTGATAATTCTTTGGTACTTACACTATTAGTAAAATTTATAATTTCTCTTACATCTTTAGACTGTTTCTTTTCACTAATATTTGTAATATAAAAGCCTTTTTCTTTTAATTGAGATGCAATTGCAGTTTTATTATCTGCTTCTAATTCTCCTATTATTTTATTCCCATTTTTGTCTTTTGCTTTATATTCAAATAAAGAAGCCATTATTATCCCCCCTTTATCTTCCCGCACTACTAACTTTTTTCTTAATATAATTAGAATCATCAGAACGTTGAATAGCTTCTTCATATGATATAATACCTTTATTATATAAATCTACAAGATAATTATCCATAATTATCATTCCATATTTGCCACCAGTCTGCATTGCAGAAAGCAGTTGATGAGTTTTCCCTTCACGAATAATATTTCTGACAGCAGATGTCGCAACTAAAATTTCCATGGCCGCTATACGGGCATTTTCATCTTTTCTATTTACTAATTGTTGTGATATAATGCCATTTATTGAAGCTGCTAGCTGGGTTCTTACCTGCTGTTGTTGATGTGCAGGGAAAACATCAATAATTCTTTCTACAGTACTGGGAGCATCATTTGTATGCAAAGTAGCAAAAACTAAATGTCCAGTCTCTGATGCTTCTAGAGCTGTAGATATGGTTTCCAAATCTCTCATCTCACCCACAAGGATTACATCTGGATCCTGTCTTAAAGCAGCTCTCAATCCTGCTTTAAATGACATTGTATCAAAACCAATTTCTCTTTGATGTACTATTGATTTATCATGAGTATGCAAATATTCAATTGGATCTTCTAAAGTAATAATATGCGCATGCCTATTGGCATTAATCATATTGACCATTGCAGCAAGAGTAGTAGATTTACCACTCCCAGTTGGACCGGTGCATAAAATAAGTCCTTTCCTCTGCATTGACAATTTTTTTAAAATATCTGGTAAACCTAATGAATCAATATCAGGTACTTCTTGAGGAATTATTCTTAAAGCTAAACTAACTGAACCTCTTTGTTTAAAGGCATTTACTCTAAATCTTGAGTGACCAGGCAAACTATAAGAAAAGTCAATCTCACCAAGTTCTTCAAAAGTATCCCATTGCCTTTTTGTCATTAAGTCCTTTGCAATTTCTTTAACTTCACTTATTTCAAGTTTATTTGGATATTCCTCATAATAAGTGAGTTTCCCATTGTATCTAATAATGGGTTTTTCTTTAACTGTTAAATGAAGATCAGAAACCGAACGATCTTTTGCTAATTTTTTCATAACATCAAGAACATCCATCGGCATCCCTCCCTTATAAAAGATTTTAAATAATAGAACTTACTACTTCTTGATAACTGGTAATACCTTCTTTTAATTTCTGCTTACCATCATCTAATAAGGATTTCATATTATTTTCTCTGGCATATTTTTTAATCTCCAGTTCGTTTGCTCCTTCAGCTATCATTTCTTCCATATCATCATTGATTTCAAAGACTTCATGAATTGCAATTCTTCCCTTATAGCCATCTGTACATTTTTTGCATGTATCAGAAGAAGGTCGCCAAAGTTTTTCAACATTTGGGTCACCTAAAAATTTTCTTTCTTCAACTCCAGGTTGATAAGCTTCCTTACAGTCTGGACATAACTTCCGCACCAGCCTCTGAGCTACAACTCCAATCACTGTTGAAGCTACCAAATAATCTGGTAGTCCCATATCTAAAAGTCTGGTGATTGCACTACTGGCATCATTAGTGTGCAGAGTACTTAAAACCAAATGTCCTGTTAAGGCAGCTCTGATTGCAATTTCGGCAGTTTCTTCATCTCTAATCTCACCAACCATTACAATATCCGGATCTTGTCTTAAAATTGATCTTAAAGTTTTAGCAAAGGTCAAACCAGCTTTGGGGTTTGCCTGAACCTGAT
>Ga0208561_100270_pt1 | contig 13141 bp, 13 predicted proteins | sample Shrwel1BS1Day9_FD_187536 | JGI IMG/M metagenome (GOLD analysis project Ga0208561, IMG submission 187536) | Subsurface microbial communities from deep shales in Ohio, USA - Utica-3 well 1 S-1-Day9 (SPAdes) (version 2) ... | reverse complement strand
CAGTCACTGGCCCGGGCACTGGCCGTTCTGGATGCCACCCTGGCCGATCGGCTGCCAAAACATGAGCAGGCGCTGGACCTTCTGAACACTGGTCGGGCGGCGGTTCAGCAAACCCGGGCCGAACGCAATGCCATTCTGGCCACCACCCGAGTGGATTTCTCTCTGCTGGGTGATGGAAGCGAGGACGACGATGAATAACCCCCTTACTACCGAACAGCACAACAGCGTCTGGAGCCCGCTCTATCAGCAACGGGCGTTCCGGGCACTGATGAGTGCGTTTTCCTTTCCCGGGCGTCGCCAGTCACTGCCGTTGTGCAGCGATGCCACAGGGCCAACCTGCATTGCCGCCGTTCTGTGCGACAACGAAGTAAGCCTGGCAGACCCGGATCAGTTGATTGATTCAGCCGATGTCCGACGTCTCGGCATCCGCGAAGCCGGCGTCACAAACGCCGGGTTCATTGTGGCCGATGGCAGCCAGGCACCCACCTTTGAACCAGCGCTGGGCAACCTTGCCGAACCGGAGCAGGGCGCAACCATCATCATACGCGTAGCCAGCCTGGAGGACAGCAACGATTTTCCGTTGATACTCCAGGGGCCCGGCATTGAGGATAAGCAAGCGCTTTCGGTTAATGGCCTGAATCGCGAGTGGCTGGCTGAAAGAACGCGCTGGAATCGAAATTTTCCAATGGGCGTCGACCTGATTCTGATGGACGACACGCAGGTAGTAGCGTTGCCGCGCACTACCCGGATCAGCGGGGGAACCAACTGATGGGTTATGTTGCAATCAAAGGTGGCGAAAAAGCCATCGACGGGGCGGCTGAAGCCCTGGAAGCGCTCAGGGCCGGCGGGCCTGTTTCAGGCTCTGAACCTTTGTCCCTGAATGCCATTGAACACCAGCTCCGGCTGCTGACCTCGCGCATCATGTCCGAAGGCGGGCTGTATCATCCCCAGCTTGCGGCCCTGGCCATCAAACAGATGCAGGGCGACACCCTGGAAGCCGGTTTTGCATTGCGGGCCTATCGGTCCACCAAACCCCGGCTGCTGGAAACCCCGCCCCAGGACACCGGAAACATGCGCCTGATCCGCCGGATTTCCAGTGCCTTCAGGGACATCCCCGGCGGACAGATGCTGGGGCCAACCCACGATTACGCCCTGCGCCTGATGCGGTTTGAACTGGCCGAAGAGTCACCGGAGCCGTTCCGGAAGATGGCATCAACGTTCCTGAAGAACGCACCAGAGGAGTCGCTTCCCGACAGCTTCCCGAAAGTGCTGGACGCGCTGCGCTCAGAACGTCTGCTGCCGCCCAAAGCGGAGCACCGAAACCCGGCGTTCGACATCACCCGCGACCCGCTGATTTTTCCGGTCAGCCGGTCGGCGGCACTGGCCACCATGGCCCGGGCCGAAACCGGCTCCATGCTGGCCATTGCCTATTCCAACATGCGCGGCTACGGCGACATCCACCCGACGGTGGCGGAACTGCGGGTGGGTTACCTGCCAGTGATGCTGCCCCATCCGGTGACCGGCGAACTGACCGAGGCCGGCGAAGTGCTGATGACCGAGTGCGAAGTCATTGCCATGTACGAACCGGACGATACCGAATCCGCCAGGGGCGCGGCCCCCGAGTTCACCCTGGGCTACGGTGCCTGCTTTGGCCACAATGAAACCAAAGCCATCAGCATGGCCATTCTGGACCGCGCCCTGCAAAAAGGCATGCGGGACGGCCCGGAAAACCCATCCGAAGACCCGGAGTTCGTGCTGATGCACATCGACGGCGTGGACTCCATGGGCTTTGCAAACCACTACAAAATGCCCCACTACGTCACCTTCCAGTCCGACATGGACCGGCTGCGTTCCACCCGGGAAAAGTACCAGGCGCGCGGCGAAACCCCGCAGGAGGAAACCCATGAATCCTGATTACCGGCTACCCCATAGCCAGGACAGCTACGGCTTTGGCTTTCTGGACGAATTCGCCAAGCGGGAAATCCGCCGGGTCATTCTCAAAGCTATCAGCATTCCCGGCTACCAGACGCCCTACGCCTCACGGGAAATGCCCATGGGCCGGGGCTTTGGCACCGGCGGGCTGCAGTTAACCCTGTCCATGATCGGCCCGGATGACACCCTGAAAGTAATCGACCAGGGCTCGGACGATTCCGTCAACGCTGTAAATCTGCGCAAGTTTGCGGAGCTGACCTGCCCGGAAGTCTCCACCACCGAGAGCACCACCGAAGCCAGCCTGATCCAGACCCGCCACCGTGTACCGGAGATTCCCCTGCGGGAAGATCAGGTTCTCAATCTGCAGGTGCCCTATCCCGACCCGTTGGTGATCGTGGAGCCGTCAGAGGCCAAGCGGAAAATCATGCACGGCGAAGGCGATTATGCCCGCCTGCTGACCAAACTGTATGAAGACCTGGTGAAGTTCGATGAGATCACCATTTCCCACCGCTATCCCACGCGGATCAACGGCCATTACGTGATCGACCCCAGCCCGATCCCCCGCTATGACGTGCCCGGGCTGCACCAGTCCAGAGCGCTGTTGCTGTTTGGTGCCGGCCGGGAGAAGAAAATCTATGCGGTGCCACCCTACACCAACGCCGAACCCCTGGTGTTTGACGATGTGCCGTTCCGCACCGAGAGCTTCTATACCGCTGACGGCCAGCGCAGGGCCTGTGACCGCTGCGGCAGCATCGACAGCTTCCTGGACGAGCTGAACCTGGATGACGGCAGCAAGGCCTGGCAGTGCTCCGACACCGACTACTGCAACCGCCAGTTAGCCAGAACAGAAGCCGGGGAGGCGACCCAATGAAACCGATTCTTGACGTAAAGGGCCTGACCCGCATCCACGGCACCGAGTGCCCATCCTGCCTGGACATGACCGGCCCGGAGCACAACACCAACGTGTGCCCCGCCTGCGGCTCGGTTGTTGCAGCCGCCAATGTCAGCTTCAGCCTCCAGCCGGGAGAGATTCTCGGCATCATGGGCGAATCCGGCAGCGGCAAGTCCACCGTGGTGAAAACCCTGTATTTCGATCAGGCGCCTAGCCGAGGCAGCGCCATCTTCCGGGACGACGACCAGAGTCACGAACTGTTCAACCTCAACGGTGCCGAACAGCGCTGGCTGCGCAATCATCGCTTCGGCATGGTGTACCAGAATCCCAATCTGGGCCTGAATTTCGGCATCTCCGCGGGTGGCAACATTGCCGAGCGGTTGCTGATGAACGATCTCAACCACTACGGCGACATCCGCCGCCGGGCGAGCGAACTGCTTACCCGCACCGATGTGATGGTCAGCCGTATGGACGAGTCGCCCAAGCAGTTCTCCGGCGGCATGCAACAGCGGGTTCAGATTGCCAAGGCCCTGGCAACGCGGCCACCACTGCTGTACCTGGATGAAGTGACCACCGGGCTGGACCTGTCGGTACAGGCACGGATTCTCGACCTGATCCTCGAAATTCAGCACGAGCTGGGCACCGCCATGATTGTGGTCACCCACGATCTGGGCGTGATCCGCCTGCTCGCCAGCCGCACCCTGGTGATGAAATACGGCCGGGTGATCGAATCCGGGCTGACCGATCAGATTCTGGAAGATCCGCAGCAGGCCTACACCCAGCAACTGGTGGCATCCACCCTGTGAGGCAAAACACCATGACAGCCATTTCCGAAACACCCATTCTCGACGTGAAAGGCCTGGCCAAACAGTTCAGCCTGCACGAACAGAACGAAATCGTTCCGTCCTGTTCGGACGTCAACATGCTTGCCTTTCCCGGCCAGTTGGCCGCCCTGCTCGGGCCAACCGGCGCCGGTAAATCGTCGGTGCTGAAATGCATCTATCGAACCTATCTGCCCAGCGAAGGCACCGTTCACTTTCAAAGGGCCGATGGCGAGGTGGTCGACCTGGCCCGGATCAGCGAACAGGACATGCTGCAACTGCGCCGCAGCGAACTGGGTTTTGTTACCCAGTTTCTGCATTGCGTACCCCGCCGCCCGGCGGAAGAAGTCGTCGCAGAACCGCTGATTCTCCGGGGCATGGCGCTTGCCGATGCCGTGGCACAGGCCCGTGAACTGCTCAGGCGCCTGAACGTGCCGGAGCGGCTCTGGCGTCTGCCACCGGCGACCTTCTCCGGCGGCGAGAAGCAGCGGGTCAACCTGGCCCGGGGGCTTATTGCCAAACCACGCCTGCTCCTGCTCGACGAGCCCACCGCCAGCCTGGACAAAGCCACGACCGGACAGGTGATCGAACTGCTGCGGGAATTCAAGCAGGCCGGCGTGGCCATGGTCGCCATTTTCCACGACCCGGAACTGGTTAAAGCCCTGGCCGATACCGAATACCGGCTGGCGCCGCCGCAAAGCCTGACCCATTCAACCCCCGCCCCGGAGGCCATGCAATCATGAAACGCCAATTACTGACCAACGCCCGGATAATTCTGGAAGACACCCTCGAAGAGCAGGCCGACCTGTTGATCGAAAACGGCACCATCGCCGCCATTGGGCCAGCGAACACCCAGGGTGCGGAGCAAGTGAACCTTCAGGGCTGCCTGCTGGCCCCGGGGCTGATCGACCTGCACTGCGATGCCCTGGAAAAAGAAGCCGAGCCCCGGCCCAACGTGCATTTTCCGTTCGAGTTTGCGGCCGCTCTGACGGACAAGCGAAACGCTGTAGCGGGCATCACCACCGTCTACCACGCCCTGTCGTTTGCCAACCACGAACTGGGCGTTCGCAACAACGCGGTAGCCGCCGACCTGGCCCGCGCCATGGCCCGACACCGGTCCAACGGCATGGTGGACAACCGGGTCCATGCCCGTTACGAAGTCACCGATGAAAACGCCCCGGACATCCTCAATGCCCTGCTGGCAGAAGGTGCCCTGCAGATGTTGTCTTTTATGGACCACAGCCCGGGCCAGGGCCAGTTCCGGGATGTAGAGGCCTATCGGAATTATCTGGCCAAAACCTACAAGACATCCTCGGATGACGTGGATGCCATTCTGGACCAGAAACGTGCCGCCGCCCGCGGCGCCATGGCCCGTATGGAACAGCTTGCCGGGCAGGCCCGCCATTACAAAGTTCCGTTAGCCAGCCACGATGACGACAGCGCCGAAAAGGTCACGGTACTGAAAGGCCTCGGTGCCCGCATATCGGAATTCCCGGTCAACCTTGAAACGGCCGTAGCGGCCCGGGAAAGCGGTCTGTCCACCCTTTTGGGCGCGCCCAATATCCTGCGCAACGCTTCCCAGTCTGGCAACATGAAGGCGTTGGATGCGGTTAAAGAAGGGGTGGCTGACTGCCTGTGTAGCGACTATTCACCGGCGGCACTGTTACCCTCGGTACTGCGGCTGGTCGAAGACGGCCAGCTTACACTGCCACAGGCTTTCGCCCTGGTAACCCGCAATCCGGCCAGAGCCGCCGGGCTTGAAGACCGAGGCACCATTGCACCGGGCAAACGGGCGGATCTGATTGCGATCACCGGCAACGGGCTCTTGTCGCAGGCGCGGCAGGTCTGGTCTGGTGGCAGGGAGGTTTTAAGATGGCAGGCACACTGATCTACCTGGTTGGCCCCTCGGGCAGTGGCAAGGACACCCTGATCAACCTGGCCCGGCAACAGCTGGGGCAGGACTCTGATGTGTGTTTTGCCCACCGCTACATCACCCGACCGGCCTCGGCCGGTGGTGAGAACCATGTTGCCCTGACGGAAGAGGAGTTCCTGGCGCGCCAGTGCGCGGGGCTCTTCGCCATGAACTGGTCCAGCCACGGCTGCCATTACGGTATTGGTATCGAGATCAATCAATGGCTGGCCAAGGGCCTGACCGTTGTGATGAACGGCTCAAGGGGCTATCTGAAAACCGCGTTGCAGAATTATCCGGAACTCTGCCCGGTGCTGATCGAAGTGTCCCCGGAAGTGCTCAAAGAGAGGCTGGCCCGGCGCGGCCGCGAAACGCTGCAGGACATTGAACTGCGGCTGAGCCGCAACAGCCAGTTTGATCTGGATGAGGAGAAAGGCTGCCTGCGGGTGGACAACACCCACTCACCAGAGGCCGCCAGCCAGCGATTACTGGCCATCATCAATCAGCACAGGAGGCAGGGCGCATGCGCGTAACCTTTCTTGGCACCGGCGGCGCCGGCGGTGTGCCCCGTTTCGGTTGCACCTGCCCCGCCTGCCAGCGGGCAAAGAGTAATCACAGGCACGTTCGCAGGCCCTGCTCGGCACTGATTGAAGACGGCAACCACAAGATACTGCTGGATGCCGGCCTGATGGACCTGCACGACCGCTTCGAGCCGGGTGAGCTCAGTGCCATTGTGCTCACCCACTACCATCCGGACCACGTTCAGGGGTTGCTGCACCTGCGCTGGGGTAAGGGAGAGTCGATACCGGTTTACGGGCCACCGGACACGGACGGCTTTGCCGATCTGTTCAAACACCCCGGCATTCTGGACATTTCCGACCTTAAAACATTTGAGGCTCTGGAGCTGGGAGACTTCAGCCTGACGCCCTTGCCGCTGAATCATTCCAGACTCACCTTCGGCTACGCCATCGGCCACCGCAGCGGCGCCCGGTTTGCCTATCTGACCGATACTCTCGGTCTACCGGAGGCGTCGGCCGATTTCCTCAGGCAATGGTGCCCGAACCACATAGCGGTGGATTGCAGCCACCCGCCCGCCGATGTCTCCGGCAAAGCGCCGCAGAACCACAACGATGTCACTGCGGCCCTGGCGATGATCGATCGCAGCGGCGCGGAACAGGGCTGGCTGACCCACCTGGGCCATGAGACCGACTGCTGGCTGATGGCCAACGCCACCGCTCTGCCGGAAAATGTGGCGCCGGCAGCGGATGGCCTGGGCTTCGATATCTCAATCAGCCACTCCCCGGCATGATCAGCGCCACCCTCGCGCTGGCTGCATCGGTACTGATGCATGTGCTCTGGAACCTGATCGCCAGGCATCAGCCCGGCGCCGCCTGGCCACTGTGGTGGGCATTGCTGGCGCACCTGGTACTGCTGGCCCCCTGGGGGTTTTATGCACTGTATCAGGCCAATGCCTGGTCAACCGCTTTTCTGGGGTTGATGGCCATATCCGCCAGCGCAAACGCCCTGTATTTTTTTGGTTTGTGGAAATCCTACAAACACGCGCCAGTGGCCATGGTTTACCCGCTGGTGCGCAGCTCCCCGGTTCTGATTGCCCTGTGGTGGCTGATACTGACCGGCGAATCGCCCGGCCCGATGGGCTGGCTGGGCATTCTGGTCAGCGTCGCCGGGCTGATGATTCTGGCGGGCAGCCAACCCGGGCACGGCGAGAAAGCGGCGATTCCCTGGGCGCTTGTGGCGATGGTGTGTACCAGTGTCTATTCCATTTCCGATAAACTGGCAACCAGCCAATTGCCCGGGTTCGCCGCAATCATCGGGTTTGTATCGGTGGGATACAGTGTTGCCTTTCTGGTGCTGACTTTGGCATTGCGACGGCAGACGGGTCGTTGGACGCCGCCACAAAGACTGCCGGTTCCGATCATCGTGATTGGTGGGCTGTGCATCGGACTGGCCTATGCATTGGTTATCCATGCTATGCGCTTCTTACCGTCGGCGGAAGTCGTTGCCTATTCGAATACGGGAATTGTGCTCGCAACGCTAACGTCCATTTACTGGTTTGGTGAAAAATCAAATACTGGCAGGCGCCTCATAGGCTCTGCAGTTATTTGCACCGGCCTTTTATTACTTGCGCTCTAATACAGCAAATAATCTGTAACCATCCCCTATGTGTGTTTGCTGCGAGTATCTGATATCGGGGGCTCGTCAATGAATTGATAAAAAAATAGCTTAACCGATCATGGACACCTCTGCCATTTGCTCTGCCAATCATACTGGATGAAATGGCTTTAATTGGCTTGGAGTCTGTGAGGAAACGCCCTGACTTGAATGTTCGCTTTTGTTTAAGAACGAACCTTGCTACGTAGCCGCACTGGCCTGACGGTGGTAACCATTCCTCGGGACCGCGGCCACCTTTACTGCCTATTAAGACCTAGCTCGACGGCCCAGAGATTGATCACATCGTTTGCAAACCGTTCCCGTTTAGCTCGTGTCCAACCTTTCGCTCCGCGTTTCCAGGCCCACTTGAGCGGAACTACGTGATCAATGTCAATCTCACTGCTGTTCTGGATGACCTTGCCTGTGAACGGACTGATCCATCGGCCTGAGACCACCCTACAACGACTTTCGTCTGCAAATCGGACGTTGGTTTGTGGATTGGGAACCAATGCCTCAGCACGGCTGTCCTGACAGTCTCCATCAGCATCATCCCAACCGTGACCAACGCAGACCGTTCATAGCTACGCAGCCGGCCTTGCTTCTCTTCGACCTGTCGAACCGATGCAAAAGAGATTCCATCTGGTAATTTACCATCTGAATCCAAACAGGCATCAAAGGAGTCGTAGGGTTGATAATTCTGGGTTCGCTCATACCAACTGCTTTGCGGTGGATGGCAAAGGCCACTGTTCGACTTTTTAATAACGGACGCGTGAACCGGAACATTGACGAAACCCGCTACCAACGAAAAGAAGAGGGGCAGCATTCTTATAACGCAAACCATGATGTGTAAGCGTCCTCTGGGGTGTAAACTTGCCGCAGGGTGCCAACGTACCATCCCGGGCATCCCGACACCCCATGGACGATGCTCCAATCTAAGGAAATGATGACGACTAACCAACGGTCGGTGTTACGAATTTGCAGCCCAAAAAGGCTGCGAGGTTTATTCACCAGTAACATTCGCAGCAGGCTGGCATAAGCCTGAGAGCAATGCGAAGGCTTATGCTTAGTTGCCTAATATCTTTGACGTGAATTGAACGGGAAAGATCGACTATCCATGGCTATTAGCTTTTATGAAAAAGGGGAGCTGTCTTCTGGCTTCCACGGCTGGCGAGTTGTTGCCACCATCCGAGGCAAACGCTATCAGAAGTACTTCTCTCTTAAGAGGCCGAACACACGAATTACTCAAGAACTCTGGCACAAATATCAAGAGACCAGAGCCAGGTACTATGAGGCCCGTTACATGGCCCGCTCCGCAGCTATTCAATACCTGGATTTCATTCAGAAAGACCATCCCGCAGCCCTCCCATGTCGCGGTGTAGGGTTCCAAGGCATCACGCTTGGTATTGGAGGCGGGAAAAGTGCTGCACAGGAAACCTGCTATTTCTCCGTAAACAAACGAGGTGCCGCCATCAAATTCTACATTGATGAGCGGACATCTCTGTCTCAGGCATGGGAGCAGGCTGTAAAACATTGGGGAGAAGTATTCGATATCCGACCCAAAGACATCGTTGAAAAGCTCGAACAGATTCCCAGTCCTGATCAGTTCAAATCGCTTCGCAAACAACTGAACGATCACGAGGGCTGCGACTATCAAGCCAGCGTCCTCCATCATGTCTACGCTGAACAGCGAAGCCAGCTGGAAAAACATAGGGCTAGGAAAGCCACCAGCGGAAAGCTCAACAAGGACGATCTTCTGGCAATGTACGTGAACCTGGAACGCCAGGTGTCAGAGTTCCGGAATTAGATCTATTCAGTGTCGTTGCCGAAGAACCGACCCAGCGCGTCCGGTTTAGACGACCAAACCATGACCATTGGCTGTCGTCCTTCCATGACGTTAACAACTCTGCCATCTCCAATGAAAGCCGTTACCATGTAGACTCTAGGCCCAAGCCGTTTGTAGGGTTAAAGAATCATTGTTCGCCAAGCCTCGATATCCAATAGAACCAACTTTAACCCCGGAACTAATCGTAGGATCCTTCGATCTGCCACGCCGAGCGAATGATAAAGCTCAATACCATCTCCTGTAACGAGGACCTAAAAAGAGTCACACCATGCGATGAGTGGCGGGCTGTCGCCCGGCGTCGACCGTACTGCTATTTGCGCTGTTCACCGGTTAGTTTTTAGTTCTCAAGCTGGCGCAGGCCGTCAAGATTACTTTGATGGTCCCCGCTTCTCGGCTATTTTCATATCCTCCTTTCTTAGAGCGTGAAGGATAGTCAATTCTTCTCGATATTGATCGACCGACAACTCTCCTTTCGTTAAGCCGGCTAGAAGCGCTTCCTCCTGCTTTGTGTAATATTCGAGAGTCATTATCATTTGTGCTGAGGAAATTGTTTCTGAATAATCTACAAGTCGCTGGAAGGCCAAGTGGATGTATGTGTCTAACGTATCGATGTTTTTGTGGCCAGTCCATTGCGCCACCTCAGCTTTGAAAGTTTCAGTAGTAAGTAACGCTTTGAACTGCTCTGGCTCATTGAATTGGTGGCGCTGAATGAGTAGGACAAAAAGGTTTGTGCAAAATGCATGTCGAAACATATGGGCACATGCTGCTTCTGATACATCCGCAGCTTGCCTAAGTTTATATATTTCTGTACCTAAAGTGCCACTTTTCAGAGCGCGACCACTTGTGCCTGATACAAAAAAATAACCATGATCATAGTTAAGGCCAATAAATTTCTTAACGACAGGGTTGCGGTGAATTCTTATATGTTGCTTGAGAGTATTTAGAAGACCTTTGCTCACTGGTACAGTTCTTTCATCTCCATCTTCGCCTTTCAGAGTGTCCAAGCGAAGCATCGGGTCCTCCATTTTAGCCGCCGCTATTATGTCTGACACTTTGAGTCTTGCAAGCTCTCCCCGTCTAGCGCCGGTATTTTCCAGAAGATCCATGAGGCAGGTTCTTCGTCGCTGTATAAAACGGTCAGTGGTTTCCTTGTTGGCTTCACGTAATTTCAGGACAACATTTGGATCGATAGGGTCACGGGAACGCAAAGGCTCTCCCGCAGAAATTGAAGTATGTATCCATGTTTCTTGGTATTTGGTCTTTCTCTTACCATTTTTGTCGTTGTATTTAATCTCAGAAAAGCGCTTCTCACCACGAATAATACCCTCAGGTGCAACAAAATTTTTGATGCCGTAAAAAATTCCTACATATGAAAGGAAATCCAAGGTGCGGCGTGCTATTTCATTTGTTTTGTTCTCACTCCGTACTTTTATTGTTGGTTTGTCAATGCTTACCTCTGTACGTAGTGCCGATATGAATCCTGAAAAAATGTCGTCATTGATTTCTGTTATATCTATGTTTTTATTGAAGCAATAACGGATGAGTTGGGATACGTCACGTGCGATGCCGCCAACAGTACCTCCACTCGCGTCTCGTCTGGAAAGGCTCTGGCCTCCTCTTCCTGCGCGATCAGAGATGGCCATAATATAGAGATTGCCGATAAGACAGGGGCTACCGTCAGGCCAGGAAATAAAAGGTAAATTGTCTCTATTCTTAGTGACTAAATTGCCAAGTGAATAATGGCTGAATAACTCCAGTTTAGGAATCAATGTGATCAATTGCTTTCGGTCTTTGAGTCTCATCTTAGATGATCCCTGAAAGGACTGATGTTCACAACGTTGTCATATACATAATTATAAGGCGCAGGATTAATAGAAATAATCGCTCTAAGTCTCTCAGCAGAATCCGAGCAAAGCTTGTCCTTTGCCTCGATTTTTTTTGTTGACATTATGTTTTTAAAGGATTGCAGTGCGCTAGCTACACTCTGTAAAAGAATAAGGTTAACTTTTCGGTGCTCCTCTAATAACTGTTCTAGTTCAGAGACCTTTTTCTGCAACCCTGCCTTTATTCTTTTGTTGGGAGCCTTTTCCTTTTCTAAATAATGGTTGATGGCGTCGAGCGCATTAATCCTTAACTTATTAATCAACTCAAAACCGCTGTCAAAAATCTCGTTTGCATACTTTTTTAAAGTATTTATGCTCATTGGTGATGTTCGTCGAGATTTGTTGTCGACAAAGAACTCAATATCTAAACTAGCCGTTCTCCTCTGATCTTTAAGGTCAGACATAAGCTCTTTATTATCCGAATAGATGCCGGGATTTGCCGAAACATCATTTAGAAAATCCTTCAGAGCTATTACACCGTCGATAGATTTTTGCGCGCGTGAACTGTATGCCATAACTATTCTACATCCAATATCTTGACAATGACGCGCATCTGGTCGCCATTTTCATCTTCAAAAAATTCAGGTTCAATTTCTATTTGACCATCTTCGAGAAGTGATTCGATGTAATCTTCAAGCTCGTGAGAATCAACTAAATGAAAATCGTCGGTATCAAACTTATCTTTTATCAAGCAGGAGAGTTCTTTGTAATTTTCGTCCCCATTATGAGTTAAGTATTCTGTGATGTATTGGGCTTTAGCGCCTCTCAGAACGGGACCATCGGTAGTTTCAGTAATGTAATGCCAAACGTGCTTTCTATCTGTATGCCCTAGCCCGGATTTCTCATGAGAAGGCGGCATAAGGAAGGAAGAAGCGGCTGAAAGTGCTATAGTTTCAGGACCTTACACCGTTCACCAACACTAACCGCCGCTATCCAAAATGGTACCTGAAAAGCTGACCTTCTCGCCACTCTCTCGCCGCCAAATTGAAGCCGATTTTTCCGGTGGTCATATCACCTCCGATGCAGGGTTGCTCCTGCTTCGGGAAGTCGACAAACAGCACCGTCTGACTCAGCGCCTGGCCTCGGTGCTTAACGATTCACGAAATCCAGTGCTGGTTCGCCACAAGCTGGAAACCATGACTCGGCAACGGGTCTTCGGCGTAGCCGCTGGATACGAAGACCTGAACGATCACGAGGCATTGCGTTTTGACCAGGCCCTGCAAACCGCGGTCGGCAAAGAGAGCGATTTAGCCGGCAAGTCCACGCTCTGTCGAATGGAGCAGCAAGTAAACCGTCAGTCGGTGGTCAAAGCCCATGAATTGCTGTGGCGGCATTTCATCGAACAGCACGAGACACCACCGAAGGAAATCGTGCTGGATTTTGATGGCACCGATATCCCGGTTCATGGCGACCAACCCGGCAAGTTCTTTAACGCCTATTACGATCACCATTGTTACTTTCCACTGTACGTGTTCTGTGGCCGTCACCTGCTGGTGAGCTACCTGCGCACCAGCAACCGCAGTGACAGCCGACACAGCTGGGCCATTCTGGCCCTGCTGGTGAAGTTCATTCGTCAGCACTGGCCCGATACACGCATCGTTTTCCGAGGTGACAGTGGCTTCTATCGGCCTCGCCTATTGAGCTGGTGCGACCGGAACAATGTGGATTACCTGGTCGGCATCAGCAAAA
>Ga0208561_100269_pt1 | contig 13154 bp, 8 predicted proteins | sample Shrwel1BS1Day9_FD_187536 | JGI IMG/M metagenome (GOLD analysis project Ga0208561, IMG submission 187536) | Subsurface microbial communities from deep shales in Ohio, USA - Utica-3 well 1 S-1-Day9 (SPAdes) (version 2) ... | reverse complement strand
GTTTTCCGCCAAAATGGCGGGAAATGGGCGAGAAACATACAAATAACAGGGAAATAACGTCTGAAATTTGAGATTTTTGCTGCTTTGAAACAACATCGGCAAAAATCACCGGTTATTCAGACCTTCCCTAGGAACTTCCGCCACCCATACATAAAACTTAGGTATCACCACGAGTAAAACCATTATTGGTAAAAACAGCCAAATCCGCGCCCCCTTCACCAAACCTAAAACTTTTTTCAACGTCACTCAGCTCACCAAAACCCAAAAAATTGAGAAAAACACCCTATAATATATTTAAACATCCGCCCAAAAATCACACTCACTCATAACCAAACGTTCCTTCACTATCAAATTACGGGGAACTTTATGAGCTATAAAAATAATCATCACACTTCCATTTATTTTATTAACTGTTCCAGCAAACTCTTCCGCTGAATTGTCGTCCAAATTGGAAGTAGCCTCGTCAAAGATGAGAATCTCTGGTTTTTTCAACAATGCCCGAGCAATAGCTATCCTCTGCTTCTGACCACCTGAAAGCCCAACACCATTTTCTCCCAGAGATGTCTGATACCCATCGGGCAACTGCTCAATCACATCATGAATACCCGCCCAACGACAGGCCGATACAATCTCTTCAAAACTGGCCAGGGGATTGGCCATTTGCACATTCTCGTACACAGACCCTGAGAAAAGCCTGGTCTCCTGGGGAACCACACCAATTTTTGATCGCAGTTCGTTAGCGGAAAAATGCCGGATATCTCGTCCGCCCAATAAGATGCGACCACTGGACGGGCGATAGAACCCAAGGATGAGCTTAGCCAACGTGCTCTTGCCCGAGCCCGATGGCCCCATCACCAATGTCGTCTTTCCAGGGGTGAAGGAGTAGGAAAGGTCTTGAAATAGCCAGGGATGATCCTCGCTGTACCGGAACCCAACATTTTCCAATTCAATTTTGGGTTTGTCACCCTTCGCCCTATTTGGCTTCAGTGCATAGGGTTCGGTGGGCACGTTCATTAAATCACCCAGCCGCTTCACTGCCAGGTTTGCCTGCTGGAATTCCTGATATAAGCCAACCAACCTGAGCAGTGGTTGCGAAAGCCGGCTGGAGAACATCTGGAAAGCCACGAGCATGCCGATGGTAAAACCGTCGTTCTGCATAACCAGAAGTGCGCCAACCACCAAAATAGCAAGCGTTTGAAGTTGTTCGAGGAACTGGGACAGGGTGTTGTACGTATTTGACAGTTGTCTTGTGGAAAACGTGGAGTGCAGATAGTCCGCCAGGAAATTACCGTAGCGCTGCTCTAATTGAGGCTCCAGTTGCAAGGATTTCACCGTCTCCATGCCGCCCACGTACTCAGTGACGTAAGCCTGGTTACGCGCTCCTAAAAGAAACTGCTTATTCAACCTGTCTCGCAGGGTCGGTGTGACAGCGAGACTGAGCAAAGCCAGGAGCGCTAACAGCCCCACCGCGATAAGAGAAAGTTGCCAACTGTACCAGAACATCACTGCCAGTAATACAAGCATGAAGGGCACGTCCAGCATTAGCGATACGGCCGCTCCCGAAACAAATTCCCGAATTGTCTCCACCCCCTGAATACGGGCCACCAGCGTGCCTGTGGGACGATTGGCGAAGTAAGGCATCGGTAGTTTGAGAAGATGGGAGAAGACCCGATGGCCTAATACTGCGTCGATTCGATTGCCGGTATGAATGACCAGATACTGCCTGACCCAAGTAAATGCAGCGGAGAAGATAATGGCCAATACCATCCCGGCCCCGATTGCGATCAGAGTGCTCTGGGTCTGATGCACGACCACCTTGTCGATAATCACTTGTGTAAACAGGGGTGTGGCTAGCCCAACTAGCTGCAAAAGAAGAGAAGCTACGAGGATATCTCGCCAGACTCGTTTATGTTTCAGAAGTTCAGGTATAAACCACCGGAACCCGAACTCCTTCTCCTTTGACGCCCTTTTACCATCCTCATCTTTCAGTTCTTCCGCGCCGGGCGCAATCAAGCACAATTCTGGCTCTATCAATCCATCCAACTCAGAGGGCTGAACCGTGTGCATCGTTTCAGAGTCAGGTCTGAAATAGTGAACTCCGTCTTCATCAATGGCAGAAATAAGAATTGGTAACTGAAGGCTAACTTCAACGACACCCTCGCCCCCTGGTTGCGTCGATGAGTCTTCCGGGCAGCCTGGGTTTTCGGGATCTTGTAGGTAGGCAATGCAGGGCAGGTTAATTTCGGCGAAATCCGAAACCTGATCGAGAGGGCAGACACCATGCCTCAGCCCCAATTCGCTAAGTGCACGGAACAAATCCGTTACACTATAAGAGCCGCTGGCAGGAGGATGCTGCTGAAGAAACAACCTGGAATCGAAAGGAATACGGTGAAAGCGGCAGAGGCTGCCTGCCAACCAGACGGCGTGGCTTTCCTTTAGAGTTGTTACAACATCCATTTAATTGACGCCTTCGTCCCTTTGGTGGGGCGACATTTCTGATTAACCGCCCGGAACCAATCCATTAGTTCAGCTTCTACTCGTACTCTACTTGCCCAATGCTGGGCAAGAGGAAATTTACGTTCTTTTGATGGTGGTCAAATCGTGGATTCAACCAATAACCGCAGCACCGCTCATTCATAGTGCCCCGGAATATTCACCCCAGAACACCTCCGCCGGTGTCCGGTAGCCCAGTCGTTTCCTGGGCCGATTGTTCAATTGCTCAACCACTCGGTTGATGTGTGTCTGAGACAGCTTCGCGAAGTTCGTCCCTTTCGGGTAGTACTGGCGCAGCAAGCCGTTCGTGTTCTCGTTCGTGCCCCGCTGGCCCGAGCAGTATGGGTCACAAAAATAGGCGGCCAGATCCAATTCTTTAGCCACGTGTTCGTGTTCCGCAAACTCGCTGCCGTTGTCCAGTGTCAGCGTTTTCGCAGCACCTCGGATTGGCTTCAAAAGCCTGATCACAGTGCGCGTTGTCTGGTTGGCCGTAAACCGCTTCAGGCGGCCTGCGAGCAGGTAACCGCTGCGACGCTCCACCAGTGTCACCAGGCCGGATTGCTTGTGACCCTGAAGCACGGTGTCGCCTTCCCAGTGGCCAAGCGTGGCACGACGTTCAATCTCGTTGGGACGGCACTCAATACCGACCCGATTCGGGATTTTACCGAGGCCTGCCTCCTTCGCTCTGCGTTTGCGACCACGGTTATTCCGGTGCCGGCAGCAGCGCCAAAGGCGACCACCCAGGAGACGATCACGATGGATCAAGTCATAGACCCACTGGTGGCTGACTTGCACTGGAATGTTCATGCGGAGCATAAAGCCTGCAATCTGCTCAGGGCTCCAATGTTCCTTCAGCCGTTCAGAGACCCAGTCCGTCAGCCACTGTACTCGTTTGTGGCGCTTGAAGGCGGTTCTACGCCGGGTGTTCGCCTGACGCTGCGCCATCTCTGGTTCATAGCCATAAACGCTGTTACGCCGCAACTCGCGGCTGATCGTGCTGTTGTGGCAGCCCAGCATTGCAGCGATCTGTCGTTGGCTTTTGCCGGCCACACGCAGGGCCGAAATCTGGTATCGTTGTGTCTGGGTCAGTTGTCGGTACTTCATCACTGCTTCACTTTGGTCGGTAAAGCCCGTGAGGGTACCGGCGACGGCCCTCCCGCCTCTACCTGGTTACGCCAAAGTGCTGCAGTTATTATCTGAATTCACGATAACAAGGTGGGCGATCAAACCTCATCCAGGCTAACACGTCCAGTTTTGAGCTAGTTGAAGCCCAACATAAGGGACCCTCTCCTATGTTGGGAGCCCGCAATGTAACTACGCAGGCAAACGACATTCACGTACAATTGCGACACCAGAAACCCGGCAGGCTGACAGCCTAGCCGTCACAGCCATCGAAGCTTCCGGCCCAAACGCCAACAAAGGAGTGTCTGCGTGCAGGCAATATTACCAGTGCAAACACGCAGGCCAATAAAGGGATGGCTCCTGTTTTTCCTTGTTCTTTTCCTGCCAACTCATAGCACGGCAGCAGATACCAAGCCCCGAATGCTGGGCCCTGACATTCCTTACAGCGTTATTAAAGACACTCATAGCCGCCTGACTGTGGAACAAGCTGCCCAAGCACTTGAGAGCACACCAGCCACAGAAACCACTACGCTCTCACAGGGCTATGTACCGGACACCTTCTGGCTCAAATTTGAACTCCCGCCGGCTCTTTTTGACGGCCAGGCACGTTGGCTTGAACTGGGCCCCAATTTTATCGACGACATCCGCCTTTACTATCGCCCAAAGGGTTCCACGCAATCCTGGACGCTGAAACAAACCGGCGATTTACGGCTTGGCCAATCGGATATTGATTACCGGAATCCGGTATTCATCGTTCCGCCACCGGAGCACCAGAACGGTTACGAAGCGATCATCAGGGTCCAAAGCAGCAGCACAACCATACTGCAGGCCACCCTGTGGCAACCCGACAAATTCCTGAACCATGCCACAGCAACCACATCGTTCTGGAGTTTCTACTTCGGTCTGGTCACCATCTCCAGCATACTGGCTATCATACTAGCCGTGGTTCTTGGCGGCCGCCTGCTCTGGTCAGTCGCAGCCTTCTCGGTGACGTACGTATTTGTTGCCAGCATACAGGGTTACATCAACTGGTTAATGCCCAGCTTGGGCGTGCCTCTACAGCATTACCTGACCAGTGCGCTGACCCTGACCTCCTACGTGCTCCTGCTCTGGCTGTGCGTTGAGACCGTCGACATGAAACGCCACCTACCCTGGGCGTATCGAATCACGATGACGATTGGCGCCATAACCCTCTTGCTCATGGTATTGATCCCACTGGATCTGTATGGACTGGCTGTAAAAATCCAGGCGCTCTTTTACCTGCCCACCTCACTCATCTTTATCGGGTCGGTATTTTACGTCTGGCACCTGGACCGCTACCGACCTTCAACCCTCTTGCTGGGTTTGAGTCCACTCACCTGCATCACAGGCAGCTTGCTCGGGCTGTTTTCCGCCTTTGGCTGGATACCGTTCAAAACCGAAATCTACGTTATCTGGCAGTACGCATTACTGGTGAATATGCTGCTGGTGATGTCGATCGCGGTGTACCGAGTCCGGGAGAAAAAACTGGAGGAACTGGAAAAACACCAGCTTGCCAGCGAACTCAAAGCCGAGCGGGACGCCAGCTTCCACCAACGCCAGTTTATGGGCATGGTGTCCCATGAATTCCGCACCCCGCTGGCAGTCATTTCAGGCAGCCTCGAGAACCTGCGGTATCTGGAGTCGGACAATCAGGACCGAACCCCACGCTACAACAAGATTCAAAGAGCGACAGACCGACTGGTACAACTCACTGACAATTGCCTCGCCGATGCGCGGTTGGCAGCGGACAACCTGTACCTGGATCCGCAGCCCGCCAACCTGTTCGAAGTGATTGAGTCGGCGGCAGCCCTGGTAGAGCTTACCGATACTCACAAGCTCATACTAAGCACTGAGGGGCAGCCGTCCGATCAGTTTCCGGACTCGCAATGCACCGCTATAATCGATACCGCCCTGATGCGGATTGCCTTTTCCAACGTCATCGATAATGCCGTCAAACACTCGGCGGGCGGAACCATCCAGGTGGACTGCAGCAGGCGCGATGGCCGAATGGCTGTCAGCATTTGCGACCAGGGCCCGGGAATCGATGAAGAAAACGCCGAACAGATTTTCGAACGCTATCGCCGTGGCACACATAGCAATCGGGGTGCGGGTCTCGGCCTGTATGTAGCACGGCAGATTGCCCGCGCCCACGAGGGTGATCTGAAACTACTCAGCAGTTCGTCGGAAGGCAGCTGTTTTGCCTTTTTTCTTTGAAACAGGGAACGTAAAAAAGGGTGCATGAATCAATGATGTCCCAACAGCCCACCGTCGCAATCATTGAAGACAACGATGACCTCCGGGAGGAGCTGACATTTTTTCTCCAACACCGGGGCCATACCGTTTGGGGGGCAGACAGTGCAGAAAGCTTCTGGAAAAGGCTTCACCGAAACCCCGCCGACATTGTGCTGGTTGATCTGGGATTGCCCGGCGAAGATGGTTTTGAGGTGATCGAATACCTCACTGGTGTGGGCAAATTCGGAGTGATCATAGTCACTGCTCGCGGCCAGCAGCCCGACCGGATACGCGGGCTCAACCTTGGCGCGGACCTGTACCTCGTTAAACCGGTTAACTTCTCTGAGCTGGCGTCGGCAATACAGGCCCTTTGGCAACGGATACAGCATGAAAGAGACGACACCGGAATAGCACACTACTCAGAAAACGCTGGTAGCGACCACTGGCGCCTGCTTGCCAGCCGGCAATGTCTCACCACACCAGGCGGCGAGACCATGCAACTATCCCCCCAGGAATACGAGCTACTCAGAATACTTGGCCGGTCTGCCAGCGAAGTCTTCTCCAAAGAAGCCTTACTGGACCTGATGTTCAAGTACGATGAAAACCCAGACCCCCACCGCATTGACGTCATCCTCAGCCGTCTGCGCAAAAAAGCCCGCCAACACAACATCAGCCTGCCGCTACGCTCAATATTCGGCAAGGGCCTGGTTTTTGTGGACCCGATCAAAGAATAAATTCCAGAAATAGGCTGGATGCCGAGAGGTTTGTGAGTTTTGTGACTGACATCTCTCCAAAACATCACGCACATTACCCTCCAAAAGAGCTGCAGGCGTGGGACTGGACCGGGCCCGAAGAGTCGCGCCCGTTCATGGTCGTCCCAATGCCTTCCTGATCGGACTGATCAACGCAGGCCAGGAACTCTCCCAACAACACCGGTGGTCATAACCGGGCTTTGTTATGAGATTGACCAGAGTAGCGTCGGGAAGTTGCCTAACGTAAGCATTCGCCACCTCTGGCGGCACAATCGCATCGCTGGCGCCAGTAAAGTGCCACTGCGGCGTATTTACAAGGTCCATGGCACGGTCTGTAGGATTCAGGGATCCGCTGAGGGGAGATATTTCGTGAAAACTGGTCCAGAACTCGTGATCAAGGTTGCCCGCGACGGTAACCAACCCAATCACGTCGTCACGCTCGGCCGCCAGAAGGGTGGCCACAGCGCCCCCGCCCGAGTACCCCACCAACAACAGGTTGGCCGCGTTATAACGCTCTTTAAGCGCATCCAGCGCCGCGCCGGTAGCTGCAATGATTTCTGGGGAGAATCGCTTCTCCAGCCAGTATTCAGGTCCACAAGCAGAACTCGTCACATATTGGCAAGGCCGCGCGAGGTACACCACTTTCGGGTCCGCATCGGCCAACGCCAACTGCAAGGCCATGGGCCGAACCGGAGTCGGATCAGTCGATGGGCGAGAGCGGGTAACCCATGCCAGGCCATCGCCTTCAAGATAAACCGTCAGAGTGGAGGCTTCGGCAACAGGCTCCGGACCATAAGCCCTGAGCAAGAAGTGACCCGCATCGAGGGTCATCCGGTGCCATTGATGGGCACGAACCAGCTCCTCGGCAGTGAGAGTTCGTTGAGCGTTGCTGGGCAGCTGCGTACAGCTGGTCACTGCCCCAATAAGAATGAGCAAAACACAAACCCTTACTGGCCATCTTCTAATCACTTTTGCCTGCGCCCCATTTAGCCAATTTTTGCAGCGGTAATTTACCGCATCCAATTAAAACTTGCGCTCATACGCATGCACCGGATTTAAAAAGTCAGGATCGATAAAACCAAATCACCCAGCATGAATACCAGAACCTTAAAATATTAATACCAATAAAACGGAACTAAAAATGCCAACTAAACCTACTCACACCTATTTTCGATTGAGCGCCCTCTCTATCGCAATTACCTCCATTCTTGGCGCAGGCTCCGCCAACGTATCAGCGGCATGCCAAAAAGACATGACCGCTGGCGAAACATATACAGCCACCGCTGATTGCGCAGGAAACGATTTCGCCGTACGGATTAATAATGTCGCGGCAGACACCCTCACTGTCGACAACAATGTGACACTGGCCGGAAATGGCCTTACTGGCCAGGCAGATTACGGGGCAGTAGCCTTCGGCACAGCTGGTTCTGGCGCCCCTTTACCGGAGTACGACTCATCCTTGATAAGCCTGATCAACAACGGTGACATTCTGGGATACGATGATTCAGTGACCTCTCCCATGGTGGCTGGCAACGGCATTCTGATGCACTCAAACGCATCCTCTATTCCAACAAATATTAGGGAAATTAGGTGATCAAGCATGGGCAAAGTACGAGTTAACACAGCGGATGTGAAAAGGGCTTTTCAACAGAAGGCTCTGGTCACGGCGATATCCATGGTATGTGCAGTGCCGGCATGGGCAGCACCGATTGCATTGACCGGTGATTACATCAGAATCGGGACAAATGATTATGGCACCCTTGGTTCAGGGGATGCTGCCTCACCTGGCATCCTGTATGACAATACGGGCAGCGGCAATTTCAACACTTCCTACGATTATTTGACTCCCGGCACTGCGTTTGAAGGCTTTACCGTCAAGGCAACTTCTGGCGGCACGACGTATTCTGTGAGCAGCAACAACGCCAGCTCGTATACCAGGTTAACCGGGTCTCTCTCCGATGCATCAAGTGGTTCCTATCAAGGCGTCTCCTGGTCAGGGTCCTATTCAGATGGCGGGACCAAACTTTTTGATATTGTGAACACAGTCGGCTTCAACGAGTCGGATAAGCGGGTCAAACTTACGACCACGATCAAAGCAGCAGAAAGCCTGACGGACGTCTACTTTGCCCGCTATATGGATCCAGATGCTCGGGCAGCCTCGGGTGATAGCAGTTCTACGAATAACATTCGGGGGAACGGCGACGTTTCGGCGAAGAATCTGGTTTATGCTGAAGCGCTGGCCAGTAAATACGTGATTGGGCTGTATTCGGCCGCTGAATCAAGCGTCAATACAGGTATTACTGCCCTACCTTGGAGTACGGATCCGGAGGATTACTATGCTGGAGCCGATGCAGGTAATGGTGATAACGCGATAGGTATCGCGTATTACAGCCCGACAATTAACGCTGACGGCTCAATTACTTATACCTACTATTATATTTTTGGTTCTGATATCGCCGCAGCCGTTGCTGATAACGTATCTGGGTTCAGTGTTCTTGAATCCACACAGGCATTGAAGAACTCGCCGGCCTTTTCTGGCGCTCGAGTTATCGATGAGACACCAGAGCTCCTTCAATTGTTCACCGCTGCCAACTTGAGCTCAACTCAGCAGGTCTCCGAAGCGGCTTCTCAAACACTCCCTCTGCTGACGGGGGGCGGTTTTATGGCAGCTCGGAGCGCCCTTTATGGTATCAACGGGGCGGTGAAAGCCCGCCAACGTGTTGTTCTGGGTCGATCCACTGGCACCGGCCTTAATTCCGGTGATGCCTTGCTCCAGGATAAATATTTCTGGATCAAGCCCTTTGGTACCCGCACCGAGCAGGATGACCGTAATGGTGTTTCCGGTTACGACGCTGACACCGGCGGCCTGGTCCTTGGCCTTGACGGCTCATTTGGGCAGCAGACCCGGGTTGGTGTTGCTTTTGCCTATGCCAATACGCGCGTGGACGGCAACTCAAATACGTCTCCCCATAAACTGGATGTCGATAGCTACCAGTTAATCGGTTACGGCTCCCATAATCTGGGTAATGACACGGACGTGACCTTCCAGGTCGACTTTGGCCAGAACCGCAACGAGGGTGAGCGCACCATCCAGTTCAACAGTACCAAGGCGGATGCCGATTACGACAGCTACACCGCGCATCTGGGGCTTGGGCTTTCCCGCAGCTATGACCTGAATAGCGCCAATCGCGCGACAGCGGGCCTGAAGACAGACTATACCTGGATTCGCGATGAGTCCTATCGTGAAACCGGGGCGGGGCTGCTTAACCTGGATGTCGACAGCAACACCACCGAAGCCCTGGTAGTGGGTGTGGAAGGGCAGTTGTCCCATTCTATCAGCCAGTCAACCGAGCTTGGAGTGAACCTGGGCCTGGGCTACGACGTGCTGAATGAACAGGCCAGCATTACATCGAGCTACGCTGGCGCTCCCAGTGCCCAGTTCACAACAGACGGGATTGACCCCAACCCCTGGATTGCCACCGGTGGTTTTGGACTGACCCATGTTCTTGAGGCTGGTGCGGAACTGAGTGCCAGTTATGACGCGGAGTATCGTTCTGACTATCTGAGCCAGAGTGTGTCCCTGAAGTTACGCTGGGCTTTCTGATCGTCGAGCTGTTAAAAAGTAAAAAAGCCAGGGAGCGGCTCCCTGGCTTTTGGTTTTAGATTTCCCTAGGTTGCAATGAATCCGTACCGAATCAACGGAGCTTTTACGTTTCATCGCAGCCGGTATTTTCTTACAATCGCGGCTTTATCCAACGGCAACATCAACCGGACCAGTCCATGCCAGCACCCCAGACCGAACAGCCCAAACACACCCCCATGATGCAGCAGTACCTGAAGATCAAGGGCGAGCATCCCAACGAGCTGGTGTTCTACCGCATGGGGGATTTCTACGAGCTGTTCTACGAAGATGCCAAGAAGGCGGCGGAGTTGCTGGACATCACCCTCACCGCGCGAGGCCAGTCCGGCGGCAATCCGATTCCCATGGCAGGCATCCCCTACCATTCGGCGGAAAACTACATCGCCCGGCTGGTGCGAGGTGGCCATTCCCTGGCCATTTGCGAGCAGATTGGCGATCCGGCCACCAGCAAGGGGCCGGTGGAGCGCAAGGTGGTGCGCATTGTCACGCCGGGTACGCTGAGTGACGAGGCATTCCTGGAAGACCGGCGCGATAACCTGCTGGCGGCTATTTTCAGTCACAAGGAAAGCTTCGGTATCGCTTCGCTGGACATTTCCAGCGGCCGGTTTGCCGTGTCCGAACTGGCTGGGCTGGAGGCTCTGCAGGGCGAACTTCAGCGCCTGCGCCCGGCGGAAATCCTGATCAGCGAGGACTTTCCCTACGGCGAGATCCTGGAAGGCTTCACCGGCGTTCGCCGTCAGGGCCCCTGGCTGTTCGAGGAAGATTCGGCGCACCGCATCATTACCCAGCAACTGCAGGTCAAAGACCTGACCGGCTTCGGCTGCGAAGACCTGCACCTGGCCATTTGCGCCGCCGGCTGCCTGCTGCAGTACGCCCGGGAAACCCAGCGCACCGCCCTGCCCCACATTCGCAAGCTGAGCCGCGAACGGCGTGAGGACGCGGTGATCCTGGATGCCACCAGCCGCCGCAACCTGGAAATCGACACCAACCTGATGGGCGGCACCCAGCACACCCTGGCCTGGGTGATGGACCGCACCGCCACCGCCATGGGTGCGCGGGAATTGCGCCGCTGGCTGAACCGACCGCTGCGGGACGTGGAAACGGTGAAACACCGCCAGCAAGCGGTCTCCGCCCTGCTGGACGGTTTCCACTACGAACCGGTGCACGATCTGCTGAAGAAGGTCGGCGACATCGAACGCATCCTGTCCCGGGTGGCCCTGCGCTCAGCCCGCCCCCGGGATCTGGCCCGCCTGCGCGATGCCTTCCAGGCCCTGCCGGAGCTTCAGGGTGCTCTGAAGCCCGTCAACTCCCATCACGTGGTGAAACTGGCCACTACCGTGGGCGAGTACCCGGAGCTGGCCGATCTGCTGGAACGGGCCATCATTGAAAACCCACCCGTGGTGGTACGCGATGGCGGTGTGATTGCCGAAGGCTTTGATGAAGAGTTGGACGATCTGCGCAACATCAGCGAAAACGCCGGCCAGTTCCTGCTGGACGTGGAAACCCGGGAGCGCGAACGCACCGGCATCTCGACCCTGAAAGTGGGCTACAACCGGGTACACGGCTATTACATTGAAATCAGCCGCGCCCAGTCTGACCAAGCACCGGTGGACTACATCCGCCGCCAGACCCTGAAAAATGCCGAGCGTTTCATTACGCCGGAACTGAAAGAATTCGAGGACAAGGCCCTGAGCGCGAAAAGCCGGGCCCTGGCCCGGGAAAAGGGCCTGTACGATGACGTGCTGGAAGCCGTGGCCGAGCAGCTCGCGCCCCTGCAGGACGCCGCCCAGGCCCTGGCCGAACTGGACGTGCTGAGCAACTTTGCCGAGCGCGCCACCAGCCTGCGCTTCACCGCGCCGGAATTCACCGACCAGCCCGGCTTCAACGTGGAGGAAAGTCGCCATCCCGTGGTGGAACAGCTATTGAGCGAACCGTTTGTGCCCAACAACCTGCTGATGGACAACAAGCGCCGCATGCTGGTGATCACCGGCCCCAACATGGGCGGTAAATCCACCTACATGCGCCAGGCCGCACTGATTGCCCTGCTAGCCTATACCGGCAGTTTCGTGCCCGCCGACCGCGCCGTGCTGGGCCCGGTGGACCGCATTTTCACCCGCATGGGCTCGTCCGATGACATCGCCGGTGGCCGCTCCACCTTCATGGTGGAAATGACCGAAACCGCCAACATCCTGCACAACGCCACGGAACACAGCCTGGTGTTGATGGACGAAGTGGGCCGGGGCACCAGCACCTTCGACGGCCTGTCCCTGGCTTGGGCCACGGCCGAACACCTGGCCAAACAGACTCGCTGCTACACCCTGTTCGCCACCCATTACTTCGAGCTGACTCAACTGGCCGAAGATCTGGAGCACGCGGTGAACGTGCACCTGACCGCCACCGAACACGACGATTCCATCGTGTTCCTGCACAACGTCCACGACGGCCCCGCCAGCCAGAGTTACGGGTTGCAGGTGGCCAAGCTGGCCGGTGTGCCCCAGGGCGTGATCGCCAACGCAAAAAACCAGCTGGCGCAACTCGAGGGCGAAGAGCGGCCGACGGCGCCCACCGCGCCAACACCAACCGAGCAACCGGTGGCCAAGGCCAAAGCACAACCAACCGCCAGGGAATCCGTGATGCAGGGAGACATGTTTGCGAGCATGGAACCCAGCGTGGTGGAAGAGCGCTTGCGGGAGCTGGACCTGGACGGACTGACGCCCCGGGAAGCCCTGAACCAGCTGTACGAGCTCAAGGAAAAACTGGAAGGTTAAAAGAAACTGGCAGAAAATTGACCCAGGCAATAAGGATATAGCGAGCCAAAGCTTGCGGCAGTGCGGGTCGCTCCCTACAATATCGCGCACCCAATTAGAACTGGACCTGCTTCAACAGGCTCCTGA
>Ga0208561_100268_pt1 | contig 13156 bp, 10 predicted proteins | sample Shrwel1BS1Day9_FD_187536 | JGI IMG/M metagenome (GOLD analysis project Ga0208561, IMG submission 187536) | Subsurface microbial communities from deep shales in Ohio, USA - Utica-3 well 1 S-1-Day9 (SPAdes) (version 2) ... | reverse complement strand
AGGTTTTGACTGTTGATTCAGAGATTTGCAGTACACTTGAGATTTTTTTTATCGTATTTTTATTTAAAGTATAAAGTAAAACCTGGTATTCCTTTTCAGAGAGCCGGTAATAAGCCCGATTTAAAATATCCCGATCGACATATTGCAATCCAATAATTGTTGCATTGTCAGTAACATTAGGCTCTGCTTTATTTGAAGGAAGGATTTTTTCCTCAGCAATAGGTTTGGAAAAAAATAGAATAAAAAGGGTAATAATCATGACGATATTTCCTGCAACAATCCCTATACTAAGCAAAATTTCCTGGTTTAAAGTTATTGTTATTAATTGACCGAGAAAAATACCCAGACACATACTGAAAAGTAAAAACGCAGCTTGTGTATAATGTTTGATTTTTATAACAATGAAAAGAATAATGAATATTTCGATAAAACCAAAAGAAACATGCAGAGTGAAATTACTTAGAAAGTGAAGCAGAGGCTGTTTTTCCTGAATAAAGCTAAATGCAAGTATACCTGATGCTATTGCTCCTAAGACAGGCGCTTCTTTTTTGTTTTTAAACATCCAGGCACCTGCAAAAATGCCAATTAAGTAATAGAAATGCTCAGGGATACTTAGAAACGTTTTTTGTATGAGATTTTGGATTATATAAGAGTACAGCATGCCACCGGTTATATAATATACAGTCAAAAGAAAATAATAGGAGCCAAGGTTTATTTTTTGGTAATTTTCTGAAGCTGCAGGCTTCAATGAGAGCATTCCTGATGCAAAAATTAGCAGAACAAATATGATTTTAGTCTGATAATTGATGGGAGTTATTTCTGTTAAAAAGCACAAAGAAAATGATAAAACAAAAGCACTTAAAGCAGTTAAAAACAATTCCCTTGTATTCTTGAGATATAGAATTGCAAACAGTATTAGAGGGGAAGATGATATACCTATCGTAATTAAAATAATATTTAGTGCAAATGCATTGTTTATGGGGAAAAGTAATAATGAGAAAACCACAGTCAGTATTATTGAAAGTGTTTTTAATTTTGTGATCAGATTCCAGCTTTTGGATATTCCAATAATCAGTAATGCAATGCCCTGGCCTGAAATAAAAGAAAAAGAGGGGTTATTTATTGAAATATAGCTGCTCAAATATCCGTTTAACGGGATGAGCCACATCCAGGTTAAAAGGGCAGCAAATGGGAAACTGCATTTTAAAAAATCAACATTCTTAAAAAGCCATTTGGCCGGTATTTTTAATTTCATACAGTTAAATATAATAAATTCCTTAAAAAGTCTACAGAATGTCTACAGAAATAGAGCTGGTTTACATTTAGCTGACTGTATTATGACGGCTTTTCTGATATGATTCATTAAAAAATATAGGAGGATTTTTAATATGCGCAGAATAATACTTTTGGTTCTTATTGTTTGTTTTGCATTTTATTTCACAGGCTGCTCGAACAGCTCTGACAGCAGTTCTAATAATGTTAATGAACAGGTTCAGTTATCCGGAAAAGTGATTGACGGTTATGTCAGTAATGCTGAGGTAAAAGTTTATTCAGACAGCAATTTTGAAAGTGTAGTAGGAAGTGGCACAACTGATGCAAATGGAAATTTTGATATTAATGTAGACCCCGCAGATATGCCTTTAAAAATTTACTTGAAATCTTCCGGTGGAATAGATAATGACACCGGTTTGGTAGCACCAACGATGGTATTTATTGGCGAGCTAAATGACAATAATACTTATAATATCTCTCCATTGACAAATGAAGTTTTTAAGGATTTTGCTTTTAAAAATACCGGTCTTGATATTACACAAGCGGCTCAAAATATAGCAGATCGAATGGGAGTTGGAGTTACAGTAAATGATTTATATTCTGATCCGGTTTCAAATACAGAGTTAATGGGTAAATTAAACGAAGTCTTATTCTCAGGTACTTCACTTTCCAGTTTAGTTCCGGAGGAATACAAAATTATAGGTTATGGTGTTTGTGATAACATTAGTCAACAAGGTGGGATAAAGATCGGAGATACGGGATATTCGAATTTATGGGATAATTTAACAGATTTAAGTCTGATGTATAATAATGTAACTGTTGATAACCAGGGAAAGATTTTATATCAGGGTGATGAAATCGGCCTTATAAATGGCGGAACTATGATGTTTGGTTCTACTTTTGCTACAGGTGTTATGAATCTGGAAGCATTAGGCGGCGGATCCGGGTTGGTTGTGAGTGCTGGGAATCAGACTTCTAAGCCAAATATATGCCTTGCTGTTACAAGTATACTGCCGTCAAACTTTCTAACTTCGCAAAAATTAATGGATAAATTCCAGTCCTATTATTCAGGTGAAAAAAGGTTCATATCTTCTGATGTTTTCGGTGATGGAAATGATGTCGTGTACGGTAGTTTAAATATTCTTGATATTCATGATAACGGTACAATAACTGCAGATAATATGACTGTTAGTCTTGTTTCAGGAGGAGGAGTTATAAAGCCTGCTTTTGAAAAGGGGCGGATACTTCCGGCGGGAAGTGGTGTTTTAAGTAATGTTGCTATGCTTGAGTTTAGTGACTCAAATAATGTAGATATATATTTGCTGCAACATATAGGCACAAGAGCCGGTATATCCATTATAGTTGATAATGGTACGATTGAGACTATAGGAACTATATATATGTCAAACAAAAATTCCTTTATAAACTTAGATAACGGCAGTTACAAAGCTAATTTTGCCGATCTTGATTTAAGTTCGGGCGAAATTGTAGCATACACTGAAAATATAACGATAAATACTGATAATCCTATTATTAATTTAGACAATGAAACGCTCTATTTAAACGGTGATATTATTGGGTTTACTCATAGTGAAGGGCACGGTATTTATGAGATGTTTGAAAGCGGAGCCGGCCAGGGCTGGGAAGTAGATAATAGTACCGGCAAAAAATATATGGCTCTTACGGTGGGCTATTTAAGAAAGGACGGCGAAAACGTTCCTGATTTTAATGGAAAATTGAACTTAGCTGTTAGAAGAATTCTGGATATAAACGATAACGGCACAGTCAATCTGATTACTACCCTACCTTTTGAAAGGGGAAATATGGTAATAGATGGTAATAAGGCATATACATCAATAACATATAAAGAAGGAAATAAAGAAATAACAGTAACCCCGACTTTTGATGTGGATAAATCTGACGGCTTGTATCGTATTTACGGTTATGATGCTCAAGACAATGATAATGTCAGTTTTTATTGGCCGGTAGGAGGAAATAAAGCTTTATTCAGAGTAGATTATGAGGGAGGAGTTGAAGTGGGTGAGGCGTATATAACCTATTAAGCATATTTGCAGTAATTATTAGTATATATGGCGGGATATTTTCTTTTATCCCGTCATACTTTTCTAATTTTTCCCTAACTTTTGGCCTGATATCTGAAAAGTTTAAACACATTTATTTGCAAAGTTCTTTTTATAAAAGGATATTCCTAATGAATTAAGTTCTTTCAGTAGAGTTTCTTCGACCTTTTCTATGCCTTTTTTGGATGTTTCTGTCAAAGAATCCCCGATTTCCATTGATTCCGGGACGATTCCCATAAATTTTAGATTGTGTGGCGATGCATTTCTCATGTCACACATGAGAAGCATTTCCTGGACCCCGATTTGATGAGGGGAGAGTTTAGCAGGCATTTTATTCAGCCTGATATCGTCATAATTATAAATCAAAACTGTACCGGGTTTTTCCTTTACCTCGATCACATCGATAATAAAAACATAATCATAATTTTCAATAAAATTGGATGCAAGCATCCCCATTGTACCTGCATCCACCAAATCCACATTTTCCGGGAAATCATATTTGTTTTGTAAATATCTTACAAAATGAACCCCGAAGCCCTCATCTGTGAGAAGGATGTTGCCGGCGCCGAATATACTTATTTTCATAAAACTTTAACTTTTACAATGTCCCCACCGTCCGGATCAACGGCATGAACGGCGCAAGCAATGCATGGATCATACGAGTGTATAGTCCTTAAAATTTCCAGAGGTTTTTCGTTTTCAGCAAGTTTTGTGTTAATTAGTGAGTTTTCATATGGACCCATTACTCCGTTTTCATCTCTTGGAGAGGCATTCCAGGTTGACGGAACAACAGCCTGATAATTTTCAATCTTTTTGTCCTTTATATGTATAAAGTGACTCAGCATACCCCTCGGCGCCTCATGAAAACCGACCCCTTTGTATTCACCTGACGGTATTTTTGTAGGGTTGGCGTAATCACTATCGCCTGCCGCAATATTATTTATCAGTTTATCTAAGAAATGTCCGGCTGTCTCCGCTGAAAATTTAGCTCTGTAACCTCTGGCCAGTAATCTGCCCATGGTTGAGTTGTATTTGCTGTTGTCTATGGAGAGTGTTGAGTTGTAAAAATCCATTTCATCTTTAATAAATTTGTTGCCTGTATAATATCCGGCGAGAACCTGTGCCACCGGCCCAGTTTCTATTGCTTTTTCTTTAAATCGTGGTGCTTTGCACCATGAATATTTTGAATTATAATCATATCCTGTAAATTGTGGATCTGAACTGCCTTCCCAGGGGTGAAGAGGGGCAGGGTCTTTATACCACGCAAATTCGGAAGATTCCGTTATATTGTTAATAAGATAATCGTCTGAATGCCCCAATATCTTGTGATGAATATTTTGTTCCTCGTTAAAAAAGATACCACCCTGTATAAGAAATTCTTTACTGTAAGTATCCACAGGGTATTCAGGAACTGCAATATAATTACCAACGCTACGGCCGATATCGAACCATTCTTTGTACCTGTTGGCAAGAAGAACGAGGTCGTTCATATAAACTTTGTTTATGAAGTTTTTTACTTCGTCCAGTTTTTCCCTGATTAGGCTGAGGCGCTCAACATTGAGGGTTGCCATATTGTCCATATTAACTGCTGTGGCAACTCCGCCCACCACAAGATTTTGGATATGTGGGTTCTTGCCGCCTATTACAGCAACAGCCTGAGCGGCTTTTTTCTGGTAATCCAGTGCTATAAGGTAGTGTGCGAATAATAAAAGATTTTCTTCCGGGCTGAGCCTCATAGCCTGATGTCCCCAGTAACCGGATGCAAAAATTCCCAGTCTTCCGCTGTCGACAAAGTGTTTCAGTTTTTCCTGAACATTCTTAAAATCCCCGACGCCGTGACCGCCGAAATCGGAAATGCTTTCTGCCAACAGTGAGGTTTTTTTGGGATCAGCTTTCAGGCATGATGTAATGTCCACCCAGTCAAGTACTGAGAGATGATAAAAATGAACAATATGATCCTGCATCGAATGCATAGCTATCATAAGATTTCTCAGATATTGTCCATTTAACGGCACCTCGACATTAAGCGCGTTTTCAACAGATCGAATGGAGGCTATAGCGTGAACAGTGGTGCATACTCCACAAAAGCGTTGAGCATATGACCAGGCATCTTCCGGACGTTTACCTTTTAATATTGTTTCAATACCCCGAAACATCTGTGCAGATGACCAGGCATTTGTAACTCTTTTGTTGTCAACTTCCACATCGATTCTCAGGTGTCCTTCTATTCTCGTTATAGGATCTATGGTTATTTTTTTAGACATTGCTTCCTCCTATTGCTTCGTTTTTGTGAGCTGCCGGGAGTACCGGGAAAATTTTAACAAATATGCTGTATAACAGAATTTCAAAGGAGACGATTCCTACAGTTATCATAAATTCGCCGAAAGCAGGAAAATATGAAAAACCTACACCGGGATCAAAACCTATAATATACGTATTGAAGCGGTACAGACCACCTCCGAGAACGATAAGACAGGCACTGATAAAAAGCTTTCGGGGTGATTTAAGGTTGTGCCTGGACATCAGTATGACAGAACCTAATATTATCAGGCCGGATTCTATGAGAAACATAACAGAATAGTAGTCAAAGCTGAAAGCTTCCATTAACTGATTTCTTACAAAAAGGTCGGTGAGCCTTATTACGATCCAACCCAGAGCCAGGAACCGGGCCACTCTGCCAAGTCCTGCCAGTTGACTTGTTTCGTAAGGTCTTCCGAATTTAAATGATGAGGTGATTGATTCAAAAATCACTATTGAATATCCGATGAAAATACAGTTTATCAGAAAAAGCAGCGGCAGGATAGGGGTATGCCAGTTCGGATGCAGCTTGAATGCAGCAATTATCATCATTGAGCCCAGAGAGGACTGATGCATTGTGGGAAGTGTGATCCCCAGAATTATAAAAAAGATGAGGTATTTATCCAGGAATATTGAAAATTTTTCCGAGAGTCTGGCCAGCCCGTAATTTTCTGATTCCTGAAGTTTTTCGAAAATAGCCGGACAGAATTCGAGAAATAATACAAATGTGTATGTCATAACACACATTGCGACTTCGAACATTATAGAATTCAGCTGCCAGAACTGCGGCTTTAAAAGGTTAAACATATTCCAAAACCTTCCCAGGTCTATAACTACCGAAAAGCCGGCCAATCCGTATCCGAAAAGGCTTGTCAGCATAGCTGAGCGCATCAGGGGGTGATAATGATTGTTGTTCATGATATAAACCAGTATAGCTACAGCATACCCTCCGCAGGCTATTGCAGTGCCTGTGGCTACATCATAAGCTATCCAGATACCCCAGGGATAAGCATCGCTGAGGTTTGATACGGCACCGATTCCTTCGAAGAATCTTACTCCTATAAAATAAAAACCTATTGCCGTAAGAATAGAGAGTATTACGAAAGAGGGGGTTATAATTTTTCTGTTTAAAATCTCGTATTCTTTATGACTGCTCATTATCACCCTCCTTTTTCGACTTTCTGTTGCGGAAAGCTACGAAACAAAGTGTCCCATACAGAGCAATGGGCGCTATAAACCCTTTGTAAATGGTGTGCTGAATATTTTCTGAGAGTGCGGCTGCAGAAGGATTGGGTAGATTTGGAAAGGAGAGTTTATTGAAATTCACTCCGGCCAAATAAATACAGTTTGCTCCTCCAACTTCGTGTTCGCCGTAAATATGGTTTATGTAAATGTCAGGATGTTCTTTTATCCGTTTTTTTGCAATTTTGATCAAATCACCGCGTTTACCGAAAAGAATGGCTTCTGTTGGACAGACTTCGGCACATGCTGTGATACCTTTGTGTTTAAAATTCGTGAATTTGCACATATCACATTTAACAATTTTTGGTATAGGTTTTTTCCATTCGAACTTGGGGATATTGTATGGACATGCTATAAGACAGTAACGACAGCCTATGCATATATCTTTGTCATAAAATACTATACCGTTGTCAGCTTTCTGCATAGCCGATACCGGACATGCTGAAACACAGGAGGGTTTTGCGCAGTGCATACACTGCTTTTTAACAAACGCATGCTTTTCAGGTGATTCCTTATAAAGCTTGATTATTGTCCGTGTATTACTGTCCAGTTTTTCCGGGGAATCCCATAAATTTTCCTCGTCAAATTTTCCCTGTTCGCTGGCGAGGTCATTAACCTGCTTGCAGGTTGTAACGCATGCCTTGCATCCTACACATATAGTGGAATCATAAAGCATAGAAAAATCTTCATTATCGGTGAAAACCTTTTTATTTGAAGCATTTGCGGCAGCAGGGACAGTTGCACTCAAAGCAGAGATTCCACAAATTTTCAGAAAATCTCTTCTATTTTTCTTCATTGTCATCTCCCTCATCGGGAAGTTTCTTTATCATAACAGCACCTGCTCCGAGAGCAACGCCGGCAAGTCCGCTGACAGCGGCCACAGCTCTTAAGTCAACGGGTTTATCTTTTTTCTTGGGAGCAACTGAAGGATAAAAATTGGGAGGTGTCTGATTGTGGATTCTAATGTGGTCGGAAATTTCTCTTTTGAAAAGGATATCTTTTTCCGTGCAGCCGATACAGGGGTGACCAATCGAAACAGGCCAAACTCCCACATCGTTAAAGCGCTGAACTGAACAGTTTGCAAATGTTGCAGGGCCTTTGCAGCCTAATTTATACAGACAATATCCCAGCCTGTGTCCCTTGTCACCATATTCTTCCGCAAATCTTCCGGAATCGAAATGAGGTCTTCTTTCGCAATGCTCATGTATAACTCTTCCGTATGCAAACAGAGGTCGCTTCTTATCATCCAGCTTTGGAAGTTTCTCAAACGAGAGCAAATATAGTATGGTAGAGAGAAAGTTATAAGGATTGGGAGGGCAGCCGGGAATATTTACAACCGGTTTGTCTTTTATCAGTTCTTCCACACTCCTTGCATTTGTTAATTCAGGTATAACAGCCGGTATTCCTCCGAAAGACGAACAGGAGCCGATTGAGATTACTGCTGCTGCATATTTTGAGGCATCTTTGAGCATACTGTATGCTTCTTTTCCTCCTATTTTGCAGAAACCGTTATCATCAGAAGGTATAGAGCCTTCGATTACCAGCAGATACTCTCCTTTATACTTCTCAAGTGCCTGATGTAAAATTTCTTCAGCCTGAATTCCTGAGCCGGGCATAAGAGTTTCGTGATATTCCAATGAAATCATCTCAAAAAGTAGTGAGTCCACATCTGGATGAGTGGATCTTAAAATACTTTCCGAACATCCTGTGCATTCCTGAAAGTGCAGCCATATTACAGGTGGTCTGTTTTTGTGTTCAGCGGCTTTCGCCATTTTGACACCACTGGCGTAGGGAAGTCCCATTATTGATGCTGCTGAAACAGAAAACTTAAGAAAACTTCTTCTGGATAACCCTCCGGATTGTAATGAAAACATATTCATTCCTCCATAAATAAAAATCCTAATTAAATGATTGAACTGGAGAATAATATTAGAATTACAGAAGTTGTAAATATTTTTTTGTAGTATTTTCAGTGGTGTGCAAAAGAATAACAGGGTTTTAGATATGTCGGATTTGCAATCACTGGTAAACAGGACATTAATAAAAATAAACTGTTTTTTAAATAGAACAATATTAATTTATGTTTCATATTTTATTTGTATATATGGATATTTATAATTGTTTTAGCGTAATTTTTCAGAAATTTTGACAATAAAGTATAGTATATATCAGAAGTGAGACCTTTGAATCATTGCCATACTGTCACCCTGTAGCATCTTCGCTAAGCGAAGATAAATTTGTGTAAACAACCACTCGTTTCAGGGTCTCGTAAACCATTGATAATACGAGATGCTGGAATAAATTCAGCATGACCAAATAGTGTTATTCAAAGGTCTCAGGAAGGGATTTTTTCTCCCCCTTGGGTTAGGGGGAGATGTAGAGGGGACATATTTTGTTTTCAAATAGAGTTTGTACACATGCAGGGCTGATTACGCCCGCAGGCGAACAAGAGCCCTGCTTCCAGAATTATTCAAACCTCTTAATATTCAGCTTGGAGAGTTTACTGTCTATCCAATTGCACCAATGTTCATAATCATCATCTTTGTCATTGATTACAGATTTTTGTTTGCATATTTATTGAGCATTTCCGCCGCTTCTTCCTGGTCATGACATTCACCACATGTATTTATTGAGTATGATGCCATAGACTCCACCGTTGATAGATTATGACAATCTGAACCGTCGCATGAGTTTGGGTCGAAAGAGAGTGTTGTACCTGAACCTGTACCAGTGCCAGTGTTTGAACCTCCGTAAGTGTTGAATATACTGTCTACGGTCGATTGATTATGACAGTTTCCGCAGGAACTTATTTGATAATCCACCATACTTTCAAATTGTGCCTGAGTTCCTATAAAAGGATGACAACCGGAAGTATTACAGTTGTTAATATCAAAAGAAGCTGTAGTTGTTCCAGTATTTGTACTGTTATCTGTATTAGTTCCTGTATTTGATCCGGAACCTGTGTTGGTACTTCCGTAAGTATTGAACATATTGGTAACACTTGTAGAAGAGTGACAGTTGCTGCAGGAGCTTCTCGGATAATTCACCATGCTTTCAAATTTTGCCTGAGTCCCTATAAATGGGTGGCATCCTGAAGAGTTGCAATTGTTAATATCAAAAGAAGCTGTTGTTGTTCCTGTATTTGTGCTGTTATCATTTTGTGTTATTAATATATTCGTATCAATTATTTGTTTTACATAATTGCCAGTTAAATTGCCTTGATGTATCCTTTCGATTAAAGTATTCGTATTGTTGTCATTGTCCGGCAGCAATGAGTTGTACCCATAGCCGTTTTTATCCTGAAACATATATTTATCTTCCAAGGGATTGAAACTAAGAATATCATTGTAATCTATTTTATTGTCACCATTGATATCTTGGTTTATCATGGTTTCTGCAAGGGTATTCAAGTTATTTTTTAATGACGAAACATTGGTAGAATCCGATGACAACTTTCCATTTGCTTTGAGTGCCTGATATGAGATCTCTGAAATAGCATTGACACTAACATTATTGCCAGGATTAGTGTTAAAAACTAAAGCTCTAAATTTACCATTGTTTTTTACGGACTTTGTATCAGCTATCCCATTATCATCGTAATCGATATCTTCCCCACCATCTATTTCTAATGTATAATAAGAACAAGTTTCCGGCACTTTAACAGTAAACATGCCTGTTTTATCATAGTTTTGACCGTCAAAAGATGTCGTTTTGATTGATGCTATAGGCTCTGATAAATCATTTTGACAGTAAACATAGACTTTTGCATTTGAAATCGGACCAAGTATTGCTCTTCCATTAAGTTCTGCTGAACTTGCATCGGGGTCACTATTACCAGATCCACCTCCGCCGCATGCCTGTAAAAACAATGCTACAAAAATAAGCAGATAAATTGGAGCTTTTTTCATAACAATCTCCTTTGTATTTATTTGGTACAAAAGTATTATGCTAAGATTTTAACAAAATTAATATATGGGAAGCTCAAATTATAATAAATTAAGATTTCTGTGCTCAACTATGGTTCATTTTTTTTAATAAATCGCACAACAACATTGTTTACCTGCTTACATCAGCAACGCAGTTGTAATCAACTTGTCAAATTTCAATTCCTTATAGGTAAAGTAAAAATAGTATATGAGCACTTGGGACGGCATGATCGAACAGCGTTTCAATTCCTTATAGGTAAAGTAAAAATCACCAACTACAAAATCAGTCGTGCCATCTGAGATAGGTTTCAATTCCTTATAGGTAAAGTAAAAATATCAGTAAATATTTCACAATCAGTCTTTTTTTGGTAGTTTCAATTCCTTATAGGTAAAGTAAAAATTTAGGCGGTTGCCCCAAAACTAACCGCCTGTTTGAGTTTCAATTCCTTATAGGTAAAGTAAAAATGCTATTGTCACACCTCTCTCAGTGGCCAATCCTTCTAGTTTCAATTCCTTATAGGTAAAGTAAAAATCCCACACTTCTGCACAGCAAGGAATGATAGAAAAGTGTTTCAATTCCTTATAGGTAAAGTAAAAATTTCTTTCATCTTCATCACCTCCTTATTTTTTAGTGGTTTCAATTCCTTATAGGTAAAGTAAAAATCCAAACTATGTAGACATAGCTGTCCAGCGTTGGTGGTTTCAATTCCTTATAGGTAAAGTAAAAATCTTCGCATTTCAAGCCAACTATAAAGACCTAACTGAGTTTCAATTCCTTATAGGTAAAGTAAAAATTGAAGTCTATTTGCCTGTTCCGCCTGGGCTGAATGGTTTCAATTCCTTATAGGTAAAGTAAAAATGACATTGTAAAATCTTATACCCTTTATATTATTCTGGTTTCAATTCCTTATAGGTAAAGTAAAAATCGGTATTGAAAGAGGATTTGTACCTGATCAGCTATGTTTCAATTCCTTATAGGTAAAGTAAAAATCAAACTACCCCGGTCATCATGTTGCATTACACCATGTTTCAATTCCTTATAGGTAAAGTAAAAATTCTTTTCCGTCCAATTCGGCGGCATTCAACCCCTGAGTTTCAATTCCTTATAGGTAAAGTAAAAATTTGAATACTGAATTTCTGCTGTTAAGTGTGCTTTGGTTTCAATTCCTTATAGGTAAAGTAAAAATGTCTATTTGAAAACGGAGAAACACAAGGCATGTGAAGTTTCAATTCCTTATAGGTAAAGTAAAAATTTCGAAGCCATGTACATCAAGCAACGCTCCATCTCGTTTCAATTCCTTATAGGTAAAGTAAAAATTTCAAACTTATCTAATAACTCAGCTATGTCTAATATGTTTCAATTCCTTATAGGTAAAGTAAAAATACTCCAACACAGGCATATCGGCGAACAATTTCAGTAGTTTCAATTCCTTATAGGTAAAGTAAAAATTCACTTGAGGTTAGGACTGTGCCTGATACGTCGCTGTTTCAATTCCTTATAGGTAAAGTAAAAATTCCCGACGGTTGAAACGCCTTGCACATTACCAACAAGTTTCAATTCCTTATAGGTAAAGTAAAAATTCTGTTATTTCTTGTCTTACCGTAAACCTTGTTGAGTTTCAATTCCTTATAGGTAAAGTAAAAATTAAAAGCTGCGCCGTTCGGCCTGCTTCCCAATGTCAGTTTCAATTCCTTATAGGTAAAGTAAAAATATTAATAAGTGTTTGTAAATACAGTGATTTTCAGAAGTTTCAATTCCTTATAGGTAAAGTAAAAATCAAAAGTGCCCAATGCTATCAAAAACATGGCAGATAAGTTTCAATTCCTTATAGGTAAAGTAAAAATTTCCTCCTTGATTGATTGTATTAATTCAGTACTTTGGTTTCAATTCCTTATAGGTAAAGTAAAAATATATTTTCTTTATCAAGGAATTTCATTTGCTCATAAGTTTCAATTCCTTATAGGTAAAGTAAAAATTGATGAGCAGGTATTGACAACAATGGCAGAAAAATGTTTCAATTCCTTATAGGTAAAGTAAAAATTGATAACCGTTTGCGGCATCAGTATAAGTCAGCATAGTTTCAATTCCTTATAGGTAAAGTAAAAATCGAATTTTTGAATCCGAATATTACGCCGGGAGGTAAGTTTCAATTCCTTATAGGTAAAGTAAAAATCGAATTCAAACAGCTTTTGTGTTATACATCTCTGGCGTTTCAATTCCTTATAGGTAAAGTAAAAATTCCCGACGGTTGAAACGCCTTGCACATTACCAACAAGTTTCAATTCCTTATAGGTAAAGTAAAAATTCTGTTATTTCTTGTCTTACCGTAAACCTTG
>Ga0208561_100267_pt1 | contig 13168 bp, 29 predicted proteins | sample Shrwel1BS1Day9_FD_187536 | JGI IMG/M metagenome (GOLD analysis project Ga0208561, IMG submission 187536) | Subsurface microbial communities from deep shales in Ohio, USA - Utica-3 well 1 S-1-Day9 (SPAdes) (version 2) ... | reverse complement strand
CCACTAAAATTCATTGTATATTCGGAAGTTGGATCATCAAATATCAGCACATCTGGCACTCCTGGCTTAACTCCCTGCATCTTTAGTTTCTTACCTGTAATTGGATTTCTATTTCCTCCGTTTGGTACATGACACCAACAATAACCTTTCATATCTAAGTATTCAGCCAACTTAATTTGCTCATCATATTCTGATAAATTTTTATTTTTTCTGTATTCTTCAGCGCTCATTTTCTCAGTCATTTATACCATACCTCTCTTTCATCCACTCTACTTCTTCTTTTGTTTGATCCAAGACTTTCTTTTCCTGTCTTATATCCTTATCTGAAGCTCCATCTCTTTTTATATAATGCTGCAATGCGTGTTTAATTATCTGAACATCTTTATAACTTTTGATTCTAAGCATAATTCCACCTCCGATTGCCCGGGCCATCATGGATAAACAATAGCCTCGACATGATATTTCTTCTTAAAACTCTCCCAGCCCATATTATGAGCTTCATTGTGATATTCAGCTGAGAGAGAAATCTTCCTTAACTCACTGTCATCTAATTTCTGCCTGTTTTGGCCCATTCCAATAGCATCAGCGTGATGAGTGTGGATAATGTCGCCTGAATTGTCTATTAGGTACTCTTTGCCTGGTCTGCCACTTACTGCACATATTTTTTGGTCCAAGCAAAGCCTCAGCCACTTCTCTAAGCTATCCATTCTCTCGCGTGGGTGTTCTTCCCACTGGACTCCCATTTCATAACCTAAGCGGATTGAGAAGTCTATAAAATCAGTTGCAGCACTTCTGGAACAATCTGAAAGACTTATGTCTCCGTATTTTGTCACATTAGCAAACTCTCTTTTAAGTACCTTCTTAATCTCATTTAACTCATATCCTAATGAATCGCCAATATCTTTCATAGTTGCATATGCTTTAGCTCTCTGGTCTCCAGTGATTGCATTTAATCTTTTTACCTGTTCATTTTCATTGATCAACAGTTCAGCCTGAAAATCTTTTAGGGCTTTTAGCTTAGGGCCCTGGGTAACTAACTCTTTTTTGCTATCTTCATCAGTTATGATTGTCAATTTGATTTCTGAATTAACCAGCTGCTCAATATTTTTTAGTTCACCACTCGCCCGGGCCATCTGCCCTAAGTTAATATTTACAGGCTTATTTTCAAAGTTATAAAGTTTATCCGGTATATCTTCTGGTTTTATGATCAGGTTAATTCTACCTGAGCTTTTTCTAGTTTTCCATTTTTTTAAGCTGCATCTAAATATCATTTCTGCCTCCTTCAACATCAAAATTAAATTTTACTTCATCGTCTTCATTCTCTACAAATACATAAATATGATTTGTATATTCACAAATACAACAACCTTCTTCTGGATCACAATATGGATTTGGGCAAGGTATTCTTTTCTTGATTTTGCTCATTTAATTTTCACCCTCTAATATCTTACTCTTAGTTCGTTAACTCTCAGTTCAAGACCGGCCGGGGGAAGATCTTAAGGTCTTTAGGTCTAAACCCTATCTGACTTCTGCTGGCCCGCTGCCTGCCTTAACCAGTCCATGTCTCTTTCCATACTACCTCCCCTAGAATTTGTATAACATCTTCCACAGACTCCGCCTCTACCATCTTCTTCTGCATACATTGTTTCGCACTTAGGACATTTCTTCATTTTTGTCTCCTTTCTGCTGGCCCGGGCCATCTGGATAAACATTTACTTCCTCAACCTCAATAATTTTATAAAAATTAGGATAGTTTTGGGTTTCCTCCATCCATTCATTCCATGCTTTTTCCAGCTTTCTCTGCAGTAATCTATCATCCTTCACACTAATTTCATTCATAAAATCTTCAACAATATCTGGTTGGAACTCGTCGTTCATTCTATCCCACATTTGTTCTAATATTAAATCAGCATTAGGAGGTCCTGGAATATACTTATCGCATTTGCCTATATAAAACTTCTCTCTATTTTCTAATTCAAATTCTTTATTTTCTACCTGAATTTCATCTCTCCCATCACAAATAGCGGCTTCTTTCGTTTCATAAAACCCATTCATCCATAACTCTTGGCCTTCGTCTCTTACCCATGTCCACTTACTCATTAATAATTCCTCCTTCACTGGCCCGGGCCATCACCCTTGATTAAGTCCGGTCAACTTCTCAATGATTTCAATTCCGTTCTCTGGTTTTATGTGATCCTCGCATCCTTTGCAGCTAACTTCAATAAATCTTTTGTTTTTCTTCCCGCACCATTCCACTGCAGCTGTACCCAAATCATTATGGTAATACCAGGCGCATGGCCGGTACCTGGTTAATGAGTTATGATAGTGACAAAACCGGCCATTCCTGATCTGTTCCCCGCAGCCTTCAATATCGCAAATATAGTAATCATTCATTTTGCACCATGTCCGGCAGTACTTTATAAGGGCAACTGCTATGCTCTGGATCATCATGTATTACTGGAATGTCATATTTTAATAAACGCTTTCTTAATTTGCATTTATCAATCTCATCTTTTGATTTAATGCATTCGAGACAATGAACTTTTACAGTTTTGTCAATGATGTCATAAAGATCATCAGTCTCTACTGCAGTGACATCGTCCTCTTCCCTCATCTTTCTCTTTTTCTTTTTGGCCACTCTGGTATAATCTAGAGAAAGTTTTGTTTCCTGGACTTTCTGAGCAATATTTTCTTTTTGCTCTTTGGCTGCATCTTCAATAAGCATATCTTTTACTTTGCCGGTATAGGTCCGGGCCATCTTGATAGACCGCATAAATTTAGTTGGCTTTTCTATAGCATCAATATTTTCATACTTACTTATTTTGTCATTGAGATACATTACAAAATGACTTAGTGTTTCTGCTATTTTCTGATCTTCTCTGCTTATATACCCCATTTTCTTCACTCCTTTCTGGTTCATAAATCACTTTAAGCTGGCCCGGTCGATCATGTTCTATTGTTGCCGGCGACCGCATTTTTATTCCGTTTATGATGAGTATGCCAAACTTTTTTCGGATTACTTTTTCCATGCCATCACCTCAATCATAAATTATTTTGTCAACATCGTGATGAGTCCAAGTATCTATATTTTCTGAATTAGTTCTTCCAAAATAATAAACAACATTAACGGCGCTATTTTCTCGCGCTAATACTTCTACAGTGTTCCCGGAATAATCTTTAAACTTATTACCTTTTTCTAATTCATCTGGTTTTTTAGGTTTAGATAATTGACCTATAGCAGCTGGCATATATTTACCCTTGCCAAGTTTAATTACATAATCGTCACCATCAAAGCCAACTATTTTAACTTCTACTTGTTTATTAAAAAATTGAAATATAGCTTTATCATCAAGCCCAAACTGATTAACTGATTCACCATCTTCAAAATCTTTATAATCCATAGTCTTTTCCTCCTTTAAATTTTCATAAACATAAATAAATTCTCTTTTTAATTTCCAAGTTATTAATATTTCATTTTCGAAAAAAACAAAATATTCTTCAGTTTTTTCTGGTTCACAAAATAAATTATGTTTTATGATATTTTCAAGATTTATATCGTGATGCATAAAAATTCGCATAAAATCATAGCCGAATTTTCTATAATATTTACTCATTAGAGTATATTTATTTTTCAATTCTTTTAATAATTCGTCAGAATCTTTATGTTTCATAATTACCTCCTAAAAAGGAACTTCGAAATCTTCTCCTTCAAAATTATCGTTATACTGTTCATTTACTTGCTGGCCGTTGTTTTTGCTATTAGAATGCTGGCTATTATTCTTAGAGTGCTGGCCGTTAGATTGCTGGCCCGGTCCCTGGTTATTACTTTGCTGCTTATTCCCTTTAGCTTGTGAATTATTTCTCTGATTGTTATTGTTTGCAAAGTCTAAAAATCGAACATTATCTGCATTTACTTCAGGGTTAATATAAGTCCTGTTGTTATTTTCGCTCTTTCTAATCTGTAAGCTACCATCTACTCCGACAAGCCTTCCTTTACCCAGATGCCTGGCACAATTTTCTGCCAGGCCCCTCCAGGTAACGATATTGATGAAATCTACATCTTTTTCTCCATTTCCATTTGTGTATTTTCTTTCTACTGCCAGTGTAAAATTACAGACTGGCGTTCCGTTGCTGGTATATCTTAATTCAGGGTCCCTAGTTAAGCGCCCTATAAGTACAATTCGGTTAAGCATCTAATTCCTCCTTAATAATTATCCGGCAAGCTCCATTCAGCTATTAATCTTCTCGGCTTTTTAGATTGAGTTACTACTATCTCTGGTTCAAAGTATGCCGGCTCCGTTTCGCCTGTTTCTTCATTTATCATTATTAGCCATGTGGCTGCTAATCCTTCGGGCATATACATTCCATTTGGCTCCGCCTGATCAACTACTGCTACAGGAGTTTCATATAAACTATGTCCTAAATAATCTTCGGCATCTACGACTTTATTCGGCGAATTATACTGAACGCTGTAAGGAAGACCATATCCGATTGCTTTGCCTTCATAGATATATTTTCCTTCTAAGTTTCTTGTATAGACATATGTTACTAATTCTGAATTATCTCTCATTTCATAAATTCTTTTAAACATTTTCTTTTCAAAATAATTATCGATTATCGGCTGCCCTACTTGTCTTTGAGCTTCCAACTGAACTTTTTCTGTATATTCCTTTTCGGCATCTGCGACTTTATTGCCTTCCATTTCTTCGCACCCGGTGAATAGAAACAAACCAGCGATTAAGATTAATAATAGAACTGATAATTTTTTCATTTATTTTTCCTCCTTAGTAATTTCCATACTTTATTTTTCTAAAAAAGTCTCTGATGACTGGATCATTAATTTTATTTGGGTCTAAGTCTGGATAGCTGCCTCTTAAATATTGAGCTATCGCTTCTCTTTCGCCCGGGCCAGCACTCTTAAATTCAATCATTCTTTTATTTATTTCTTGAGTCGCCCCATTTATTCTGCTGTTAGTGTTTTCCCAAACATCGCGCTCTACATTTTCATACTTTTCACCAAAAAATCTTTGCCACCAAACATTGCCCATCTCAGTTGCAAATGATAGTCCGATGAGTAAAGCTATAATTAATATTGCTGATAGAATAATTTTTATTTTATACATTTAATTCACCTCCTTCAGCTTTATTAATTGTTTGAGCAATTTCATCATGACAGATTGATTGAATATAGCTATATGCTTCTGGTGGCAATTCCGGTATTTTATTGCATACTCTTTTAGTTATTTTTTCTGTTAATTTATCAACCTGACGATCATTTATGTTGTATACCATTACTGGGTCACTCCATTTCTTTTTTGATTTTTTTACTTTTTCAAAAATATCCATGTTCTCTTCTATTTCTTCTCGAGATTCCGACTCACACCACTGTGTATCATCCTGCATGCAGAAAAGCATTTCTATATATTTGCCCACTATCTTGCTCCGCAAAGGCCACTGTCGCAATCTGGGTCCACTTCTCTATCAAATCCGCCGTCAGGTCCAACTTTATTTTCTTCTGCCTCAGACTTATTATTTGACATTTTCCGACTTTCTAATATTTTTTCTGGAACCATTTCTTTTTCTCCACATTCCTGGCAAATTAATATTTTGTAATCCTGGTATCCTTCCATTTCAGTTTCTTTAATTCGGTGATCAGTTTCTTTTCGACAACTTTTGCACTCTTTATTAATCATATTTACCTCCTGCCTATTTTTGTAAACCTCGCTATAAACCAAATTATAAATATCCAAAATACAATTCTACTGTTCATCTTCTTCCTCTTGCAACTTTCTGTACTTCTCCTCGACAATTTCATCAATTACTGATTCCGGTAGTCCTGGATGCTCTTTTCTAAGTTTTTCTTTGATGTGATCAAGATTCATGTCGCCCTCCTTAGCCAATTTTGTTAATCCACTCAATATTAGTGATTACTAATTTACTTTTTTTATTCAATTTTTCTTCTAATTCATCTTCTAATCTCCGCCTTCGCGCTGGAGTTATTCTTTTGGAAGTGCTTATAAGCACGTTTCCTGTATCCTCAAATGTTTTATAATGAATTCTATATCTGAAAAAATTTTGTTTTTTAATTTTCATCTGTCCCTCCTAACTTTAACCAGTATTCCTTTGATTTTTCCAATATTCCCAGTGATCACAATCCTCCAGTTCAATTTTACAGTTATCTTTTTCTTTGCAGTGACCGCAGAAGTTATCTTCAAGCTTTTTTAGCATTCTTTCTTTCGCGCTAATTCTTTCAATGCCGAGATATTTGCTTTTGAATTCTGACCATTTCATTCTTTTAATGATAAACCCTATACTCGGTCCGCCAAACTTTTTCTTATATCGCTTATAGGACCTATAAGTCAAATCTTTTTCTCCACTCCATTTGACTGCAGCCTTTGCAGTTTTTATCGCGTCCTTCATAGACCAAGCCATTTTAAGCACCTCTCACTTTGATTTCCAGCCTGATTTCTTTGAAGCTTTCGCTAAGGTCTATCTCAAAGTCTGTATAATTAGCACTTTCCAGCGCTCTTTCAATGACCGGGCCAGCAAGTTTAATCCTTTTTCCTTCATTTTCCCGTTTTACGCTTTTAATCAAATCTGCCATATCGTCTTTAGTCGTCTGGTCAACATTCCCATTAACTATTACTGGTTTCATCTCTTTCACCACCCCTAATAAATTTAGCGCCTGTTTTGCCACCACATTCTTCACATGTTGTTCCATATACAGTCCAGTTTTCAGTTGACTCCTCATGATTTATTGGAGCTTCTTTTCCGCACTCCATACAAACTATTTCAATATTTGAAATTGACATTTCCTCACTCCTTAAATCTATCCCAATCGTCTATGAAATGGTCTTTCCACTTGTAGTCGCAATTATCAGGACTGTCTTTATTTTTAGCATTTTTAGCAGCTGTCTTAAGATCGTCAATATCTTCAATGCCTTTTTGGGTCCAATCGTTCAATACTGCTCGACAATATGCCAGGGGTTTATCTTTTTCGACTGAAATCTTGCAGGCTTTCAAAATTACTGCCTCTGACATTTGCTGCAGGTAGTTTTCGAACTTATCCACATTTTCTTCAAAGAAAATTTTGAATTTCTTTTTCTTATTTTCATTATTTTTCATTATTAAATCATTATTAACATTATTGTTTGTGTGTTTTTGATGTGTTTTTGATGTGTTTTGGTTATGCTTTTGATATGTTTTTGCGTCGTTTTTACAATTATCTAAACCTTGATAATCGCTATAATTTAGCACCTTAACGACCGTCTTTTTAGTGTCGCTTTTATAACTTATCATTTCTTGATTGGTCAAAAGTTTTAGAAAGTTTTTAACTTTTGTATTTGACCAACCCCAGCGATCACAAAGTTTTCTAATTGAAGTTATCATTTCCCCTGGCTCGACCTTTACAACTTCATTCCCCAGCAGAACTTCATTTTCTTTATGATTAACCGAAAGCAGTATATCTATCCAAGCTTGACCTTTCGCAAAAGGTTTATCCTGCCAGAGAATATTATTCTGCATTTTTCTATGAAGAGAAATCCATCCTTGAGCTCCCACCTAATCAACCCCTTGTGTCACCTTCTAAAGCATTTAGCAAATCTTTAAGTTCTTTGTTTAATTCAAACCGATCAGGTCTAACTGGCATAACTAAGCCAACCAGATTTCCGTTGTCAGAATAAATTGCGACAATAGAAATTTCACTCTTGATTTTTAATTGATAACCTTCAAAAATTTGATAATAATTATCTTGCATTACACCAACGCAATTGTTGGTATAATAAAGTCTATATTCATCATCAAATATAAACTTAGATGCTTTTGCCGGTTCAAAACTATCTAGTTTTTCAAATAATTCTCCGATATCCGGGCCATCTCCACTCAAAGTCATTCCATAGGTGGAGCACTTATCTCCAACTTCTAAATCTGGTATATAGGCATTTCTTTTTAATGAAGAATATTTACTCTTGAATCTATTAAACTGATTTTGATTCATCCTAATTAAAAAATACGTATTAGTTACCCAATAAGTGTTTTCTTCTTCCCGCCAACAATGAACATTATCTTTCTTTAACTCCTTAATTGCTTTTTTAATTTTCATTAGGCCTTTCCTCCTCTAATAGTTTTGATTTTCTCAACCTCAGATTACTAAATTTAATCTTTTCTTTCTCCAGTATTTCATTTGCCCGCCAGAATGGATTATCGTCACTTCTGAAAAAGAAATACATTGTCTGACCTAATTCCTTATCAAAATAAATGGCCTCGTAAAGTTCCATATTTGCCTCTTTCTCGTCAATCTTCTTTTCGATAGCCTTTTGTACCTTAATCTCAATCGTCTGCTCGTTTGATACGAGATTATCCAAATATTCGTCGGCTGTTAAGACAGTTCCGACCGCAATTCCAATAGAAAAGACCATGATGAAAAAACTGAATGCTATTTTTTTGTTAATTGTCATCATTTCCATCGCTCCAGGTTGTTAATGTTTTTAAATTCTGATATATTATAGTTAGATTGTTTTTTCTTAACTAGCTTAGCTGATTCGAACTCAGCTGAGCTTTTTCTGCTTTTTCTCCATAATTTTCTGATGTTTTCAAAAAGAAAGAGAATGATTTTCTGTAATAAAAAACTCCAGATCATTCCCATTATGAATGTTTGTAGTAATAACTTCTCTATCTCTGTCATTAATTTCCCTCCTCAATCAGTCTTTTCTGTAAATTCAATTCTATCTGAGTATTTTCTTTCAATATATCCTACATTGGTCTCATTAATTACTTTTCCATCGTCATTAATCTGAACAGCTACAATGTGCATTAAGTTTCCAACTTTGTGAGGGTTTAATTTTAGTGTAAATTTCATTATTTATTTTCCTTTATAATTCTTAATGCTTTTTCTAAACCTGCAATATTTCCGGCCCTCCAGGATGTGTTGTCATCTCTTCTTGCCTGTTTCGAAATTTCTAGAGCCTTTTTTATTTCTTTAGCTGCAGCTGGCTTACCCTGCTGCGCTTTTAGCATATCTTTATTTATTTCTCGTAATTCTTTCAGTAGTTCTTTTTTAGTGCCTGTTCTTTCATATCTTTTGATAAGATCATAAACATCAAGTTCTATTTTTTTGATTTTTTTGAATTCAATCATTATTATTGACCCCCCTCTATTTAACTACCCTTATTTCTTTAAAAGGTTTTTTATCTATAACTTCTTCTCCATAAAACCAACTTAAAAATGTATCTCTCGGGATCCGCCAGGACTGATTGATTTTTTTTGCTCCTGGTATGTCTCCAGCTGCTATAGCATCATAAACTTTTCTTTTGCTGATTCCTAAAAGTTCAGATAAATGATTAGCAGTTAAGGCAAAAGGTAGTTTCATTCTCTCTTCTTCTATTTTTTCTTCAAGTATTTCTCTTGCCTGAATAGTTATATCCAATTTTCTCACCCACTTAAGCTGAATACTTAATAACTAATTTCTCAACTACCATTGTATAAATTTCTTTCAGTCTTGGTTCCTCTTCAATTACATCAAGTTTATTTACTTGCCTAATCTTTGATTTTTTAGCTCCAGCCTGCTCTAACCTGTCTTTTAAATTATTTAGCCTGACATCGAGTCTGCATCTTGCTCTATTTTCCAAAATGTCATAACTCTGTTTTCTAATTTCCCTGTAATTTTTGTTTCTAAAAGCTATACTGTTAATTTGCTGATTAACCCAGTTTCTCCAATCCTCGTCAGTATGGATTATTGCACCTTTAATTGTTTCGATTTGTTTTTCTTGATGATCAACTTTCTGTTTTAATTCTTTTACTGATTCAGCTTGCATAATTATTAAGTCTTCTACTGAATTTGGTTTTGAAATATACTGGCCGGTTTTTCTGATTTCAGGTATCACTTCATGAGTTATCCATCTCTTAAATTTCTTAGCTTCTGGCTTTCTGCTACCTAATACTAAATTATAAAGGCCAAATTCATTAACTAAGTTTGTTTCTCCAACTCTACCCCCTAGATTCAATCTAGTCACTTCGTCAGCATCTAATCTTTTAACAGCATCAGTAGTATTTTTTATATCTAAAGAATCACAAACATCTTTTGCAACAAATAAAACCTGATCATTTCTTTTTAAAGTTCTTACTTCTCCAAAATTTTTATTTTCAAATATTTTAATATTGCTCATTTTTTACCTCCTATATTCACTATTTACGAACCTTTGCGCAAAAAATTATTTGCTTTTGTTCTCTCCTACTTCTTCATAGTTCGATTCTTCAAAAATTTGAGTCATGCTGACATCCAAAGCTAATGTTATTTTTCTTAAAGCCCTGAGACTCGGGTCAGCATTCTCATTTTCAATTTCAGAAAGATAATTTCTTGAAAGATCAGCTTTTTTTGCTAACTCATTTTGCCTCATCCTTTTTTCTACTCTCAATTCTTTAATTAATTGCCCTATTGACTTACTCACTTAAACCACCTCCTTTTTTCGTAAATATTGAATTCTAAAATTATTATATAAACTAAAGTTCATTATAGCAAAACCCATAAAATATAATTATGGACTCTTAAAAGCGGTTAGGTAATATTAACTCTTTAATTCTTTGATGTTCGTAGAAAGTTAACAAATTTTCTCTTTACACGAACATAATAATGTATTATAATGTAATTGTACAATCATAGTGAACATACAGAAAGGAGCAAAATTATGAGTTTGGGCGAAAAAATTAAAAAGATTAGAAAAGAAGCTGGTTATACTCAATCAGATTTAAGAGAAAAAGCTAATATATCTAAAGGTTATTTATCTGAAATAGAGAATGATAAGCAAGAACCTTCTTTAAAAGTACTTAGAAGAATAGCTAAAGCTTTAGGTATATCCTCCTCTTACCTTTTAAGCGAATTTGAAAACCACGAAAATAAAATAGAAGGATATAAAGAATTTGAAATTATACCAGTGTTAGGTTCAATAGCAGCAGGCCAACCTGTATTTGCTGAGGAAAACATTAAAGAATATGCAAAAGTTCCTACTGAGAAAGTTCAAAACGGTCAATATTTTTATTTAGAAGTTAGCGGCGACAGTATGATCGGAGCTGGGATTCATGAAGGCGATTTAGTTTTGGTTAGAAAACAAAACGATGTAGCACATAAAGAAATAGCGGTTGTTATGGTTAATGCTCATGATGCCACTTTAAAGAGAGTCTTCAAGCAAAACGGCAATGTAATTTTACAGCCAGAGAACAAAAAGTATGATCCAATTTTTATTAAAAGTAAAGACGCAAGAATTATTGGCAAAGTTGTTGGTCTCACAAGATCATTTTAAAAAAGGGGGCAAATTATGACAGATGTAATTTTAGGAATACTTTGGTTTTTTACAGCAGGAAGTTGGTTATTGTCAGCAATAGTTTTCTATTTTTCTTTCAGCGGAATGCGTTCAATGGTTTTGATGGGTTCAAATTATGGTTTATTTGGAGCTTTTCAAGGTATAGCTTTCGGGATTATGCTTATTGCGGTCGGTACTATTTTTGGAGGTTTAGCAGCTTTAATTTCAGAAGTTAGAAACACTAGGCAAGTTTTGCAAAAGGAGGAATAAATCATGGTAGGTTTCTTGCAGTTTCTCGGTATATTGTCAGCTTTAGGCGGGATGTTAGGTGTTTTTGAATTTGGATATATTGATTACGGATCAGGTATAATGGAAGCTAATCCATATTTAATTGGCGTTTATATCGCAAGTGGCCTTGTAGGTTTCGGACTTTTTTGGGCCTTAGCTGCTATAATTGATAATCTCAAAAAAATTAATGAAAAACTCAAAAAAGAAGGTGATTAATCAATGGCAAGTGAACCCAGAAAGACTAAAGCAGGCAACTGGGAAGTATTTGTCTATATGGGCCGGGATTCTGAAGGTAAACAAATTAGAGAAAGCAGCACTTTCGATACAAAAAAAGAAGCTCAAAGGTGGGCCAGAGATAAAGAGCTAGAAAAAGAAACGGGCATCTTGATGGAATTTGCCAACATGACTTTCAAGCAGTATATTGACAGGTGGTTTGATGAGTATGTAGATGAGCAGCTGTCTCCTGTTACTCATGATAGGTACTATAATGTACTCTATCATCAAGTTCTAAAAATGCTGGGTAAATTAAAACTTAAAGAGATTCAGCCGGCTCACATTCAGTCTTACCTCACTTCTATTCGAAAGCGCGGCGGAAGTACAAAAACTCAACAATATCATTATGCGATTATCTCTTCTGCTCTCACTTATGCCGATGAAATGAATTATATTTATCAAAATCCAATACAGAATGTCAGGAAGCCTGGTGGCAAAACTCAGCGAAAAGTCACAAAGAAAAAGAAAAAAGTAAAAGCAATCAATAGAGATATGCTTAAAAAATGGCTAGAATTTGTTCAGGATTATGATCAGTATCTATTTGATTATTGTTACATTGCAATTAATACCGGAATGTGTCTTGAGGAGATGATAGGCTCCAGGTGGAAGGATTTAAACTTTAGCAAGGGGATTATTACTGTTGAGCAGGTTGCTGTCTATGTTATCGGCAGAGGAACTGTATTTAAAGAGACTCCGAAAGCGGCTGATAGGTTTAGAAAGATACCTATATCAGATAGCCTAGCAAACTTTTATCGCGGTATCTGGAAAAGGCAGCAGGAAATGAAAATGCACTTAGGCGATGAATATAAGGACCATAATTTAATTCTTTGCAAAGATGATGGAGAACATTATGCTCCCAGAACTGTACAGAATAAAATAAGAAAAGCCAGAGAAGCTGGCGGCTTCCCTGACTGGATCACATCCCATATATTTCGACACACTTTTGCATCTCTATTTTTAGCTGAAAACAAAAATATTAAAGAACTTCAAAAGTTACTCGGCCACTCTTCTTACGTGATTACTGCTGATACTTACAGCCATTTTCTAAAGAAAGATTTTGAAAGAGCGAGAAATGATATTTCAAAAGCTGTAGGGTCCGTTTTCTCAGTGCAGGATTAGTGCAGGATTTTGCACTGACCATTCCCTATAATCCCTGTTATATTAATACTTTAGTTATTTTATGCGCACAATCCCATGTTATGTGACGTATCATGGTTTTTATCTTAATAAATCGAGTAAATTATAATAATAATATTTTCTATTTCTCTTTTTATTATCTGAAAATATTACCTTCTCTTCCTCAAGAGTATTAA
>Ga0208561_100266_pt1 | contig 13264 bp, 12 predicted proteins | sample Shrwel1BS1Day9_FD_187536 | JGI IMG/M metagenome (GOLD analysis project Ga0208561, IMG submission 187536) | Subsurface microbial communities from deep shales in Ohio, USA - Utica-3 well 1 S-1-Day9 (SPAdes) (version 2) ... | reverse complement strand
GTCTTATTCTGGTTTCAAATGCTCTGAACAGAGAAATTAACGGCTTTGTAAAAAGCAGTGAAATAATTGTCAAAGTGAAGTCTGCTGCAGGAAACTCCATTTTAAATTACAAGGGTCTCACTATCACAACCGGCAGTACAGGCGGATTTTTTGACGGGAATTTTATGGATGATGTTTCCGGTATGGAGAATTTCTCTGTAAACAATATTATCTCAAAAAATATTACATTCAGAGGAAGAGAGATCAATATTAGCGGGATGAATATTTCTCCTGATGGAAAAAAGAATATATCCGAAAATGATATCATCGTGGGCAGCCGGATTGCTGAGGAATTAGATATAAATGAAAAAGATAGGATAGGTATAAAAGGTTTTACATTGCAGGTGGAATCAGTCCTGAAAGACAATCCCGAATATTCCGGCAGCATAATTGTGCCTTTAAAAACAGCTCAAAATATACTGAACATGGATAATATGGTTAGTGAAATCAACATCTACGTTCCGTATAAAACCTATCTGAATAAAAAACTGGAATCATTCCTTGGCATTCTCAAAAAGCAGCTCCCTTCAGGTGCAGAAGCATATTATGTGAAAGATGCAAAGTTGCAGAGATTGAATTTTTTGGATTCCATGAGGGGTTTTTACACAATATTTACAATGATAATATTTGTTTCCGTGGTTTTTATAGTTTTTAATTACATGCTGAATAATATAAAAAATCAGAAGGTTGAAGCGGGAATAATGAGTGCTGTCGGTTTCAGAATGAAAAAAATAATTTTGATCGTTTCTGCCGAAAATTTTATGGTCACATTGGTAGCTATACTTTTTGGATTTTTGTTGTCTGTGTTGAGTTCATTTATTATTACCGAGTATTTTATCGAAGTCGATTTTACAATGCCGGTATCCGCTTTATATATTTTTAGGATAATGATAGTGGTTGTGGTATCGGCTGTTTTAGCTCAGACAAAAAACTGGATTAAAACTGATCCGGTTAAATTAATAAAAAACATTTAAGGAGAATTTGTATGAAAAAAATTATTTTAGTAACATTGGTAATTGTTTTTGGTGTAGCTGTTTACGCTGCAACAGCAGGTATCAAGGAAGACATTGCGGACAAAGTTGAACGTAATTTCAAAAATAACGGCGTGAAAAATCCTAATGTCGAGGTAAAAGTTGTAAAAAAGTTAGAAAAATCGGATGTATACCTTGTAAAATTAAAGATTACCGGCGATAACTTGAAAAAAGAACTAGAGCAACATGTTTTATCGGATGGTAATTATATATATCCGGAAGCTATTGATATGGTGAGCGGAAAGAAAATTCTGGAGACTTACAAGACAGAGATTTCGAAGGTTAATTTTACTGCTGAAGAACTGGAGAAGATGGTTTTCACCAAAGGTACCAAAGGAGCTGAAAATATAATCGTTGTGGCTGATGATTTTGAGTGCCCGTATTGCAGAAAGGCTCACTTTTTCATGAACGACATCCTGAAAAATATACCTGAAGAAAATTATGCCTTTTATGTATTGAATTATCCATTGCAGATGCACAAAAAAGCAAAAGTTTTTGCCAAAATTCACTATGCTGCAGCTGAAATGGGACATGATTTGATGGATGAAATATTCCGTTATGTTGGAAAAGGGGATTTCAAAAACTTAAATGACGAGCAAATAATCGACTATTTTGCAAAAAAAACAGAAAACGAAAAACAGTTCAAGAAAATCGTAGCCAGCAAAGAAGCTGAAGAAAATCTTGAGTGGAATATAAATAAAGGAAAAAGCCTGAATATAAGCGGAACACCTGCAATTTTTGTTAACGGTAAAAGGATTGACGGGTTTAATAGACAGAAAATCAACGAGTATCTGAATCAAATCAAGTAATTTCAAATTATAACTCAGCGGCTGGCGGGGCTTTGTATCCCGTCTGCCTTTCCCTCTACTTCCCTATATCACCATCTCACTGCTTCCTCACTTCACTCACTATCCGCCTTTCTTTTGTGTCAAAATATTCGATAGTTTGAGACCTTTGAATCATAGCCATACTGTCACCCTGAACTTGTTTCAGGGTCTCATAAACCATTGATAATACGAGATGCTGAAATAAATTCAGCATGACCAAATAGTGTTATTCAAAGGTCTCAGTTTTTAGTTCAGTTTGGTTTTCAGAAGCTGAGCATTTATTGCAACAATGACTGTGCTGAGGCTCATAAGTACAGCGCCCACAGCGGGACTGATAAGTATGCCGGCGCTTATCAGGACACCGGCTGCCAAGGGTATTGCGACAACGTTGTATCCGGTTGCCCATATGAAATTCTGGATTATCTTTTTATAGGTTTCCCTGCCGAAGATTATCAGAGATGCTATGTCCTTGGGGTTGCTGTTTACAAGAATGATGTCAGCGGTTTCCGCGGCAATATCTGTGCCTGATCCTACAGCTATGCCCACATCTGCAGCTGCCAGAGCTGGAGAATCGTTTATACCGTCTCCCGTCATAGCCACAAATTCTCCATCTTTTTGAAATTCTTTTATTTTGTTAAGCTTTTCATCAGGTAAAACTTCTGCATAGTAACCGTCCAATCCCAGTTCTCCTGCGACATTCTCTGCAACTTCTTCATTATCACCGGTTATCATGAATGTTTTGATTCCGGATTTTTTCAAAATTTTTATTGCTTCATACGATTCGGGTCTTATTTCATCCGCCATTGTTATAAAACCTGCCAGATCACCGCTTACAAGAATATACATCAGAGTCTGACCGGAAGTGGTTTCTAAATTGTTTGGGATTGAAATATTGTTTTCCTTAAGATAGGCGGGGCTCACAACTTTTACCGTTTTACCATTTAAATCTGCCTGTATACCTTTGCCGGTGATTGCTTCAAAATTATCAATTTCATATAAATCTATCTTTTCATCTTTTATTTTTTCCATTATTCCGGCTGCCAGTGGATGTTCTGATTTTGCTTCCAGGCTGCCGGCCAGTTTCAGTATCTCTTTATCATCATATTTGCTGTTTACCGAACCGTATTTTGATACGCCGAAATTTCCTTTGGTGAGTGTGCCGGTTTTGTCAAAAACAATCATGGAGATTCTGCGCGCGTTTTCAAAAGCCGTCCTGTTTCTTATCAATAAACCGTTTTGCGCTGAAACGGATGTTGAAATTGCAACTACAAGGGGTACCGCCAGCCCCAGAGCATGAGGGCAGGTTATAACCATAACCGTAGCCATACGCTCCAGAGCAAAAACAAACGTTTCTCCCGCCAAAAGCCAGCTTAAAAGTGTAATAAAACCGATACTGAGTGCTGTGACAGTAAGATAGAATGCCAGTTTGTCTGCAAGATTCTGAGTTTTGGATTTTTCGCTCTGTGCATCTTTTACCATTTCTATAACTTTGCTCAGATAAGCATCCGCACCCACCTGTTTTACTTTAATTGTAAGGGATCCGTTCCCGTTTATCGTCCCGCCTATAACGTTGTCATCCGCAGATTTCTTAACGGGTTTTGATTCTCCGGTCACCATTGATTCATTAACGGAACTTTCGCCTTCTGTTACTTCACCGTCCACCGGGATTTTTTCTCCGGGTTGAACCAGCACAAGATGATTTTTTTTCAGTTTGTCAACTTTTATGTCTTCCGTCTTACCGTTTTTTAAAAGATGAGCTTCGGAAGGGAGCATTTCAACGAGCTTTTGAAGGGCACCGGAAGCGCTAAGAACCGATTTCATTTCAATCCAGTGTCCAAGCAGCATAATGTCAATAAGTGTAGCCAGCTCCCAGAAAAATGTGCTCCCCTTTACACCGAAGGTTGTTGCCGAACTGTAAAGCCATGCTACCGAAATGGCTACAGCAATCAGAGTCATCATACCTGGCAGTTTTTTCTTCAGCTCATCAATTAGACCGGTAAGGAAAGGCCAGCCGCCGTAAAAAAATATGGCGGTTGAAAAAGCAAAAAGCAGGTAGCTGCTGTATTCAAAATAGAATTCATACCCAAATATTCCCTGAACGGTAGGGGAAAGAATAAGTATTGGTATTGTAAGAATAAGTGAGATAAAAAAACGTTTTTTGAAATCTCTGATCATTTCCTCATGATGTGAAGCGTGATCATGATTTTCGTCATTATTATTGTGCTTATGCATTAACAACCCCTTTTTATTTTAATGGATAATGCTGCATAAAATTATATAATATGCTTGAAGAATATATGTTCAAGTTTTTACTAATAAAGCAAATTTAATTGACAAGCAGTGTCTTCAGGATTAAAGTTTAATTATAATAAGTAGTCCCGGAGGGTAAAAAATGAAAAATGTCATATCTATTTCAGCAATTATCGGAATTTTTATTGTTGCAGTTACATCAACCTCTTTTTCCGCTTCTCTGTTTCAGCAAAGGTGCGCCGGTTGTCACGGAAGTACAGGCAATAAACATGCATTGGGTACATCTCCTCTTTTGAAGGGACAGAGTAAGGAAGATATCATCAAAAAGCTTAATGGTTATCAGGAAGGAACATACGGCGGTTCTAAAAAAAATATCATGCAGTCTCAGGCTAAATCTCTCAGTAATGAGCAGATTGAAAAACTTGCTGAAGAGATATCCGGTTTTTGATGACAAAAAGAATTTTTCTAACCTTGTTTCTTTTAGTGCTCGGTTCAGCTGTTTTCGGAGCTGATGAAACCAGCAGCAAAACAACGTCCTCAGAGAGTGAAGTGGGTGTTGAGGAAAAACTGGGAAAGATAATACCCGAAGGAATATATTTTTATAATTCCAAAGGTGAAAAAGTTGAAATTAAGAAACTTGTGTCCCAAAAACCTACCGTAATAGCTCCTGTTTACTATAAGTGTACTAATGTCTGCAATATACTGCAAAGCAAACTGACCAATATACTTCCTCAGGTTAAACTGAATCCCGGCAAGGATTATCAGGTTTTATCCGTAAGTTTTGACCACACTGAAACCCCTGCCATAGCTGCAAATGAAAAGAATAATTATATGGCGGCAATGCCTGAAAAGTTTGGTGAAGATTCCTGGAAATTTCTAACAGGTGATAAGGAAAACATTGATAAACTTATGAATACCATCGGCTTTAATTTCAAAAAAAGACCTGATAGCGATATGTTTATACATCCTGTGGCACTCGTTCTTATTTCCACAGAGGGTAAAATTGTCCGATATTTATACGGAACACGGCTGCTCCCTTTTGATCTTACAATGGCTATTGTTGAGGCTCAAAAAGGCAATGTAGGGGTTTCCGTTAAGAGAGTACTGAGCTACTGCTTTGATTACGATCCTGAGGGAAGAACGTATGTTTTTAACGTAATGAGGGTTTCGGGGACAATAATTATAGTATTTATAGTTATTACTTTTTTGATAATTGCTTTTGGAGGCAAGAAAAAAAGACGCAAGAGGGACAGATGAATTCTTCAGAATCAAAAACACTTTCATTTTGGGAAGATGACGGGAGATTTTCAGGTATTTTCTCATGGATTTTTACAACTGACCATAAACGCATAGGTCTTCTTTATCTCTATTCAGTACTTTCACTTTTTGCTGTGGGCGTTGTTATCGGACTTCTGATGAGACTGGAACTTATTGCTCCGGGCAGCACCATTGTTGGTGCACAAACATACAATGCTTTTTTTACAGTTCACGGTGTAATAATGATATTCCTTTTTGTAATCCCGAGTATCCCTGCATCCTTCGGAAACCTTTTTTTACCGATACAACTGGGTGCGGAGGATGTCGCCTTTCCCAGGATAAATCTGCTTTCCTGGTGGCTTTATATAATCGGACTTATTCTTATCCTGATTTCTTTATTCACAGGGCAGGGTGCACCCGATACAGGGTGGACATTTTATGTGCCTTTTAGTGAATATACCACTACAAATGTAAATGTGGCCGTTATGGGTGTTTTTATCCTCGGTTTTTCCTCTATTCTGACAGGATTGAATTTTATTACAACGATACACAGAATGCGGATACCAGACATGAAGTGGACAAAAATTCCTCTGTTTGGCTGGTCGCTTTATGCTACAGGCTGGATTCAGGTGCTGGCGACACCCATTTTAGGTATAACCGTTTTGTTAATATTTATAGAAAGAACTATGGGTGTGGGGCTTTTCGATCCTGCCAAAGGTGGTGACCCCGTTTTGTATCAGCATCTTTTCTGGATATACTCACATCCGGCTGTTTATATTATGGTGGTGCCTGCAATGGGTGTTGTGACTGAAATAATACCGGTTTTTGCACGTAAACATATTTTTGGCTACAAAGCCATTGCCATCTCATCTTTGGCTATAGCATTTGCCGGCTCACTGGTTTGGGCTCATCACATGTTTACCAGCGGAATGAGCGATACAGCCGTAATGATTTTCTCCTTTCTGACGTTTATCGTAGCTATACCTTCTGCTGTAAAAGTTTTTAACTGGGTAGCCACTTTGTATAAAGGTTCTATAATTCTGGAGCCACCTCTGTTGTACGCTCTTGCTTTTATTTTCCTGTTTTCAATAGGCGGCCTCACCGGTCTGGTTGTAGGATCCGCCGGTACTGATATCCATGTGCACGATACCTATTTTGTGGTGGGGCATTTTCACTATGTGATTTTCGGCGGAACGGTTTTCGGTATGTTCGGCGGTCTTCACTACTGGTTTCCCAAAATTTATGGAAAAATGTACAATAAAAGGGTGGCCACAACAGCTTGGGGGATACTTTTTATAGGTGTTAATGTACTCTATTTTCCCATGCTTGTTTTGGGCATTATGGGAATGCCCCGTAGATATTTCGATTATCTGCCGGAATATCAGATGTGGCATGTTGTTTCCACTGTTGGCTCGTGGATCGTGGCAGTTGGGTTGATTCTGATGTTTTATAATCTTTACAGAGGGATAAAAAAAGGAGAGCCTGCAGGCAAAAACCCGTGGAATGCCGCCACTCTTGAGTGGACAACACTTAGTCCACCTCCCAAACTCAATTTTCTTGAAGAGCCAGAGCTTACAAGGGGACCATACGAGTATAAAGGGATAGAAGATGACGCACAATACCAATAAGGATTATATCGGCGCCAAAATCGGTATGTGGCTTTTCCTTTTTACGGAAATTCTCCTTTTTGGCGGTCTATTTGTGCTTTACAGCGTTTATCTGCACAGATACCCGGAAGAATTTCACTTGGCAGGTCAGGAGCTGAATGTATATTTCGGCACGGCAAATACACTAGTGCTTCTTACAAGCAGTTTTTCTATGGCTTTGTCCATAACCGCACTGCAAAAAGGGAATAAAAAACTTTGTATGATTCTGCTGACGATTACAATGGTTTTAGCATGTGTTTTCCTTGTGGATAAATATTTCGAATGGGGAGCAAAAATACATCATGGCATTTATCCGGACTCTCCCACACTTCTTGAAAGACCCAAGGGTGAGATAATCTTCTTCGGACTGTATTATGTAATGACCGGTCTGCACGGTCTGCACGTTTTGATAGGTGCGCTGATTATCTTTGTTGTTTTGATACTTGTTGCTAAAAACAGGGTGACAAGTTCGGATTTTGTGGCAGTTGAGAATACGGGGCTTTACTGGCATTTGGTGGATATGATCTGGATTTATCTGTTTCCGTTGTTTTATCTTGTTGTTTAGGAGAGCAGTATGCATGCTGAAGAAAAACATATTGTAGAGTTTAAAGTGTTGTTTAAAGTGCTGATTGCACTTTTTGTGCTTACGGGTGTGACAGTTTTGGCCGGAAGTGTAGATCTGGGTTATTTCAGTGTGGTAGTTGCACTTTCAATTGCAACAGCTAAAGCTTCCCTTGTGGTTTTTTTCTTCATGCATTTAAAATATGAAGGCGGTTTATTTAAAATAATGGTTTTGCTGGCTTTTGTTATTCTTTCAATATTTATAGGCTTCACTTTTTTTGACGTGGCATTCAGGACAAATTAAAAATATCAGGAGTTTGTAATGTATCCACAGCTGGATTCCGTTCAGAAAGTCGATATCGCTTTTTATTACATAATAGGAATTTCCATTGTGATTCTTATAGGCATAGTTTTGACAATGTTATATTTTCTGTACAAATACAATCATAAACGGAATCCGGAGCCTGCAGATATTGAAGGCAATTTTTTGGCGGAAACATTGTGGACGGTTATCCCCACGCTTATAGCCATTAGTATGTTTCTGGTGGGCTGGGACAGTTTTACAGCACTTCGCTCAGCTCCCAAAAGCGCTTTGAATATAAATGTTGAAGCAAGAATGTGGTCATGGAAGTTTACATATCCCCAAGGTTTTTCTGCCGATGAGTTGTATGTCCCTGTAAATAAGCCGGTAAAGCTAAATATTACGTCCAAAGATGTTATCCACAGCTTTTATGCACCTGCGTATCGTATTAAGGTGGATGCCGTTCCAGGTATGAATACTTATACGTGGTTCAATCCCTCTAAGGAAGGCGTATTTGACGTGTATTGTGCCGAATACTGTGGGGTGGGGCATTCCAATATGATGTCGAAAATTCATGTGGTGAGCAGCGAAGAATATGAACAATTTATCAATGAAAATCTTAGTAAAAAAGAATCGGCTGTGACTTTGCCGGCGTTACTGAATAAATACAATTGTACGGATTGTCACTCACTTGATGGTACGGTACTGGTGGGACCTTCCCTTAAAGATATTTATAAAAGAGAGGTAACTGTTATTGAAAACGGTAAAGAAAAAACAGTGATAGCTGATAAAGATTATTTGAGAGAATCGATATTAAATCCTTCCCAAAAGGTTGTGAAAGGCTTTGATGCAATTATGTCTTCGTATAAGGATGATATATCTGAGAAAGATTTGGAGAATATGATTAGCCTTTTCGCCGGAGGGAAGGTTTCAGAAAACAAAACAGACGGCGAAAACATTGCTGAAGATTCAGGATGTTTCGGATGTCATTCGACAGATGGCAGCGTGACCGTAGGTCCGTCCTTTAAGGGGATGTATGGATCCAAAGAAACTGTAATACGAGATGGTGAAAGAGTCGAAATTGTTGTGGATGAGCAATATCTGAAAGATTCTATACAATTTCCTGGTAAAGATATCGTTGAAGGTTTTGATCCAATGATGCCTCCATATAACAATCTAAGTGAGGAAGAATTAGACGCTTTAATCGATTATATAAAAAATGTGGATAAAAAATAGCTGAATGCGGAAGCTGTTCAGGATAAATATTTCCCTGATGGTGGTGCTTTCCGCTTACTTCGGATTTTATCTCAGCGGTGGAACATTAAATTTTAATGTATTCTCTGTTATTTTCGCTGTTCTTCTGCATTCTTTTGGCAATTCTGCTATTAATCAGGTTCAGGAGCGGGATACAGATAAACTGATGCCCCGGACGATGAACCGTCCTGTTGTAACAGGCATGATAAGCCCTTCAAAGGCGCTTACTCTCGGGTTTTTCCTGATAGGTCTGTCATTAATTATCCCTTTGATATCTGGTCATTATCTGGTTGTTCTTCTGCTTGTGATAAACCTGGTGATATATAACGCAATTTATACGCCTTTAAAACGAAAATATTCTTATGCACTTCTTGTAGGCTCACTATGTGGGGCTATTCCTCCATTGATAGGATGGGGGATATATCATAACCCAGGTTCTTTGAACAGAATAATTTTGATTGCGGCAATATTTTATCTTTGGCAGGTGCCGCACTTTCTGTTCCTTACAGAAAAATACAGACACGAGTATAAAAATGCCGGTATCAAATTAATTATTAATGAGCTGGGATATCGTAAATACTATAACATTCTGACGGTATGGATTGCTTGCTATTTATTTGCCCTTTTTTTTGCAATAGCATTATTGCTGCAGAGTGATTATCTGAAGATTGCTGTTTTGTCGCTGGAAGCAATAATAGTCATAATGATAATGACACTTCTGAAAAATAAGGCAGGAATAAAATTCACCCTTATCAACATTTCCATATTGATTTTTGTTTTTTCATTTTTTATCTAACTTTTGGCAATAACCTACACTTACGAAGTGTAGGAGAGGGATTCGGGGGGTGCATCCATTAGAGCTTTGACATCGTCCCCACCTACTCCCAAATTTTGTTCAACATTTTATGTTTGAGGTTCGACGTTAGTGGAAGTGAAAGTGGAAGTAAATAGTTATTTATAAGCACACTTGTCGCTATTTAAAAAGTCCCCTTACCAGCTTTAGGTTTTCGCAGGATATTTTTAAAGAATCAGCCAAAATCTGCCAGCGGTCCAAGCTTTTTCCAGTTACACTATAAACACTTTCCACTGTACTTGGGCATTTTGTAACATAGATTCCTACACCAATTACTATAAACTTGCTTCTATCCCCTTCTGAAAATCGCTCTTCCAGAATTCCTCCAATTTTTCTATTATTTATTAGTATATCATTTCCCAAAAAGTCGATATCAATATGGTTGTTATTGAAGGCATCCTTAACAGCATATTTAAATATATTGACCATTTTGTTTAAATCTGAAAGAAATAATCTGAAGGGAGAAAAGCCGGCTGAAAAATATATTCCTCCTTCTGGTGATAGCCAGTCAGAATCTTCATGCCCCCTTCCGCTGGTTTGTCTATCGGCAAATACAAGGATATTCCCTTTTTCATTGAAAAGATGTTTAATAACTTCCTGCTGCGTAGAATTAGTCACTTTATGGTAGATTATTTTGTCATAGCACAAAGATTTGTTATTTAAAATTTTTACTACAGGATGCATTTCACTCAGTTTGACCAATTTATAACCCTTTTTTCTCGTGGAATCTATCCCATAACCCAGGTTCTCAAGCTTTTTGATATATTTCCATACAGCTGTTCTGGAAATTTTTAAATGTTCCGCTAAAATCTCCCCAGAAACCCAGTCTTCCTTCTCTAATGTGTATAAAACGCTAAGTTCATTTTCATTAAGCATATAGAATTATACACTTAAAAAATTTTCTTTCAAAATGTTTAATTGTTAACCTTACTTTAAAAATGGTTGACAAATATTCTGAGTATGGTAATTGCTAAAATATGGAATTTAATACCCAACTAAAAAATGACAAAAAGCTATTGCAACATCCTTATGACTCGTCAATCAAACCTATGGATACCTTTTTGATTAAAGAAGCCGAAAGGGAATTCCTGTATTTATATGACAACACATCGCTTATCGACGGAATGTCATCATGGTGGTCTGTAATTCATGGTTATAATAATACATTTATAAATAATGCTTTAAAAAAGCAGATTGATAAAATGTCTCATGTTATGTTCGGAGGTCTCACCCATGAGCCAGCAATTAATCTGGGTGTAAATCTTAATAACATTCTCTCGGGGCATTTTGATAGATTCTTTTATTGCGATTCCGGCTCTGTTGCCGTTGAAGTAGCAGCTAAAATGGCGTTTCAGTATTATATGGGGAAAGGAATTAATAATAAAAACAAAATACTTTCTTTCGAAAGTGCATACCACGGAGATACCTTTATGGCAATGTCTCTCTGCGATCCTGTGAACAGTATGCATAAAGATTTTGGAGATATCCTGCACACCAATATTTTTTCACCAAAACCAAAATCGGGCTTTTTTGAGGGTTATAGGGACGATCATTTTGACACAGCTTGTCTTCTGGAAAAATATGCTAAAAACATTGCGGCTGTAATAATTGAGCCTATCGTACAGGGTGCAGGCGGTATGTGGTTTTATCATCCTGAATTTTTAAATAAACTCAAAAATATGTGTGCTTATTACGATATTCTCCTGATATTTGATGAAATTGCTACCGGTTTTGGAAGGACAGGTAAAATGTTTGCATTTGAGTATTCGGATATTACCCCGGACATCATATGCCTCGGAAAAGCTATAACAGGAGGTTACATGAGCTTCGCTGCGGTAGGGACTACCAGAAATATAATGGATATAATATGCAATTCTAACGGTGTGGGTGCATTTATGCATGGACCCACATTTATGGCTAATCCATTGGCCTGTGAATGTGCCAATGCCTCTATTAATCTGCTTAAAAAAACTGATCTTACTAAGACATTGCTCGGTATTCAAAAGATCATTTCAGATTATTTTGCGGAGGCTGCAGAATTTCCTTTTGTAAAAGATGTGCGTGTTTTAGGCGGAATCGGAGTAATTGAAACCTTTAACAATGTAAATGTAAAATCATTAACAAAAAAATTTGTTCAAAAAGGGGTCTGGATTCGGCCGTTTAAAAACCTTATATATATTATGCCTCCCTATATTATTTCAGAAGAATCGCTAAAAAAGCTTTGTAAGGCGGTTTTGGAAGGATTATGGGAAGAATTTTCGAAAAAATAATAAATTCTTCAAGCGGCTTTTTTATAACAGGCACAGGAACAGATGTAGGCAAAACCTATTTTTCTGCAATACTCTTGAAATATACGAAAGGATTATATTTCAAACCTATACAAACAGGGACAAGTGATATCACAGTAGTAAAAGAGATGACAAAATTAAACGAAAATTATTTTTCAGAGGCATGCTACCATTTTAATGATCCTGTATCACCTAACATAGCTGCTGAAAGGGAAAATAGGGTAATAGAAATTGATAACATTAATTTGCCGGATTCAAGAGAACATAAGCTTTTAATAGTAGAAGGAGCTGGTGGAATATATTCCCCAATATCAGATAAACATTTTATGATCGATCTTATTCAAAAGTTTTCCTTGCCCGTGGTGATAGTGGCAGAAGATATTCTTGGAACATTGAATTATACCATCCTCACATATAAAGCTTTAATTGATATAGGGTGTAACGTTGCCTTCATCGTACTCAATAAATATAAACCATCAGGATACAATTACAGATGCCTTAATGAAATTATAAATAAACCCATCCTAAGGCTTCCTTATTACAACAATTTTCCAGGTGCAGATGAAATAAAGGGGGTAATAAATGAATCAATTTGAAATACTGGCAGACCATATAATAAATAACAGAAGGCCTGATGAAAAAGAGTTTTTAGCAATTTTAAAAACCGAGGATTTAGAGGGTTTATTAAAAGCTTCCTTTGAAATAAGGAAACATTTTTTTGATAATACAGTGCATCTCTGCAGTATTTTAAATACGAAATCCGGTATGTGCAGTGAAGATTGCAAATTCTGTGCGCAATCCAAACATTACAATGCTGATATTGAAAAATACCCTTTTGTCCATGAAACGAAAATCAAGGACTTTATTAAAAACAACGAGAATAATGATCTACACAGACTATGTTTTGTTACATCTGGCAAAAAACTAGTGAATAGGGAAATAAAAAAACTTGCAGAA
>Ga0208561_100258_pt1 | contig 13434 bp, 10 predicted proteins | sample Shrwel1BS1Day9_FD_187536 | JGI IMG/M metagenome (GOLD analysis project Ga0208561, IMG submission 187536) | Subsurface microbial communities from deep shales in Ohio, USA - Utica-3 well 1 S-1-Day9 (SPAdes) (version 2) ... | reverse complement strand
TGTTATTATGGTAAAAATCACTATTAAAATTGGGTATAGATATCCTGTAGTCTTCCTTTATTTTCTTAAAATTTTACAGTTCTTTTAGAATTCAATGTCAACCAAATTCTAAACTCTGTATATTATCATATACAACTGGAACAGATTCTTTTGGATTCTCCTGCGCTTGCGTAGATAGTTTCAATCCTTATTTTAGTGGATCAGTCACTGGAACACCAGTTCTAATCTTTCCTCCACCTGTGGGAACTGTGTTTCAATCCTTATTTTAGTGGATCAGTCACTGGAACAAACAGTCTTAACTTTTGTAGAAGGCGACATATATTGTTTCAATCCTTATTTTAGTGGATCAGTCACTGGAACATTTGAAATTTGAAATAGGAATATATGAAGATCGGCGTTTCAATCCTTATTTTAGTGGATCAGTCACTGGAACATAACCTGAGAAGGTTTTTCTCTGACTCTTGCAGCAGTTTCAATCCTTATTTTAGTGGATCAGTCACTGGAACCTTTTAGAGGATTTTTATTTTATTCTAACGGAAAATGTTTCAATCCTTATTTTAGTGGATCAGTCACTGGAACGTTGTTGTGCTTCTTCACTAGCTTTTGGCATAAGGGGTTTCAATCCTTATTTTAGTGGATCAGTCACTGGAACATTTAATTCATCAAAATCAAAAACCAATTAGTTTAATGTTTCAATCCTTATTTTAGTGGATCAGTCACTGGAACGAAGATGAACAGGGAACTAGAAGCTAATAAAAATAAGTTTCAATCCTTATTTTAGTGGATCAGTCACTGGAACTCAGGGTCCTCTGCCTCTTCTTTTTCATCTATCTTAGTTTCAATCCTTATTTTAGTGGATCAGTCACTGGAACTTAGTTTTAAGGTTAGTTATTTTTTGCTTAGTTTTGGTTTCAATCCTTATTTTAGTGGATCAGTCACTGGAACTATTCCCGTGCCATCTTCTGCGTGGCCGAAACCCTGTTTCAATCCTTATTTTAGTGGATCAGTCACTGGAACCATATAATAATAGTAGAGATTGGGACCTGAGGAAGGTTTCAATCCTTATTTTAGTGGATCAGTCACTGGAACTTGACCCTGAGGAAGCAGATTAAGCTATAATGAAGGGTTTCAATCCTTATTTTAGTGGATCAGTCACTGGAACCTATATTTACAGTTTGCGTAGTTGTTGCATTTCCACGTTTCAATCCTTATTTTAGTGGATCAGTCACTGGAACTAAGGAGGGTAATAATGCACGAGATAACTAAAAAGATGTTTCAATCCTTATTTTAGTGGATCAGTCACTGGAACCCTCTTATCTTCTATCCTGGACCACTCCCAGGCAGGTTTCAATCCTTATTTTAGTGGATCAGTCACTGGAACCCAGTCATCAGGACCTGACAAGCTGGATAAATTCTAATGTTTCAATCCTTATTTTAGTGGATCAGTCACTGGAACCCAATAACTGCAGCTAACAAGTATATAATCAGATCTTGTTTCAATCCTTATTTTAGTGGATCAGTCACTGGAACTATTGCTTTGCCGTTTGCTTTCCATACAGGAACTACGTTTCAATCCTTATTTTAGTGGATCAGTCACTGGAACCTCTAAATTTAATTTCTCTCATTTTAACCTCCTTAGTTTCAATCCTTATTTTAGTGGATCAGTCACTGGAACGAATACCAGGAGTATTCTCTTGCGAAGCCATTTCTCGTTTCAATCCTTATTTTAGTGGATCAGTCACTGGAACCTGCTTACGAAAAAGAAAGACGGCAATATACCGAATAGTTTCAATCCTTATTTTAGTGGATCAGTCACTGGAACAAAAAATGTGGGGCTTTCCATTTGCAATTAAGATTGTTTCAATCCTTATTTTAGTGGATCAGTCACTGGAACAATCTTTCATTTGCTACCTCCTAAAATATATTTTTGTTTCAATCCTTATTTTAGTGGATCAGTCACTGGAACAATTGCAGAAGAAGTCGAATGTACTCCAGCTACAATATGTTTCAATCCTTATTTTAGTGGATCAGTCACTGGAACTCCGTCAACATATTTAATTATAGTTTCTAAACGAGTTTCAATCCTTATTTTAGTGGATCAGTCACTGGAACAAGAAAGGCTTAATTGTTTGGTCCTGTTCCCTATTTTGTTTCAATCCTTATTTTAGTGGATCAGTCACTGGAACTTGACGAGTATCTACACAAATCGCAAGAAATGATATTGTTTCAATCCTTATTTTAGTGGATCAGTCACTGGAACGAAAAATTAACTGTAGAAGATCTAAAGGATTATGCGTTTCAATCCTTATTTTAGTGGATCAGTCACTGGAACTCACTCCTTATTTTTAGTTTACTCTGCTGCTATAGTGTTTCAATCCTTATTTTAGTGGATCAGTCACTGGAACACTTGTTTGCATCATTGGAGGGAAGATAATGACAAAGTTTCAATCCTTATTTTAGTGGATCAGTCACTGGAACTCAAAACCCATTGAACCAGTTATTGCCCCCGACGCGTTTCAATCCTTATTTTAGTGGATCAGTCACTGGAACCCAGTTTTCTTTTAACTCAATTATAGTGTTTACCATGTTTCAATCCTTATTTTAGTGGATCAGTCACTGGAACACTTCACAGTTATCATTTTCATGGTAGTACGGCAGCGTTTCAATCCTTATTTTAGTGGATCAGTCACTGGAACAGAAACGAATTAATCGATTTGTTGAAAGTTGGTGGTGTTTCAATCCTTATTTTAGTGGATCAGTCACTGGAACCTCCAGCATTGTACCAAGCTATTTCAGCAGGAGTTCCGTTTCAATCCTTATTTTAGTGGATCAGTCACTGGAACACAAGCCGTGAAACAACCTCTAGTCGATAGTATAAGAAGTTTCAATCCTTATTTTAGTGGATCAGTCACTGGAACTCGGCAGGCAGTCAATTAAAGTTAAGAATAAGTTAAAGTTTCAATCCTTATTTTAGTGGATCAGTCACTGGAACCCGATATAATTCAAATTAACTTTTATAACAGTCATTATAGCAATTCTTCTAGATTTTTTTCTAACCATTTTCCCAACTAAATCTAAAAAAATAGTTAAATTAACACCAAATTCCGCGACTTTGACTATCCTGACCAAACTGGCATCTATTGGATTGTCAAGGTTCAATATTCTCAAGCAAAATAATTTTGCCTCAGAATTTATAATTTTTTCTCTTTCTTAGTTATATTTTATAAAATTTTCAGTCTTAAAACAAGCTCAATCAAGAATTTCTTCTCTACTTATTGTCCCAAAACCTCTACTAGTCGATTTTCCTAATCCTATAAATTCAGGTAAATAAATATTGCTGTAAAAGTAACCTTTAAAACCAATCATCGCTTCATTTTTGAATTTAACTGAAATCTCCTCTAATTTTGCTTCTATAACTATTTCTTCTTCAATCCACCAGTCTATTCCTTTTGCAAAGCTAAGTATATTACCAATGATTAACCGTTTTAAGAACTTCATTTTTTTCTTCGCTGAGGCATCAAGATAATCATGTCTATATTTTTTATAATTTTTCTGGCTTAATCCCAACCAGGGAGTAATAAAATTATATTTATAAGCCGGCATATCATAGTTATTATTAATAAATAGCTCTTCCTGATCTACATTTAATCTTCCCGCCGGATTAATATATACTTTATTTTCAAATCTCAATTCATCAATATTCAAAAAATTATTTATTATTTTTTCTGCTCCTTCACCCAAACCAATTATTAATGGCTTCTTGTCAATTATTTTATATTGAATCAACGGATATTTATATCTTAAACTACCGTCTTTTTTATGTTGATGAAATAAAACATCTTTAAATTTATTCGCAAAATATCCTCGCAATTTGTGTCCATACCTAACAGGTAGCTCGTCCTCTAATTCATAACTTAATTTTGTAAGCTTAATTTCCACTCTAATCCCCCTGACTATTTAATACAAATATTTCTATAAGTACAGTCTCGACATCTACTTCTATATTTTGTCCTTTTTGGAAAATATCCTTTTTGAATTATATTAATTATTTCATTCAAAATCTTCTGCACATCACTATAAATTTCATCTTTTATGTCAATTTCTATCAATTTATTTTTACTTCTGATATAAACGATAAAAGCCCTTTTTACTTCAACACTATAGTTATCTTTAATCATCAGTGAATACATTGCTGCCTGATATTTATGGGTTAAAAAAGTTTTCTCTTTATATTTAGCAAATTTGTAGTCTAAAGAGGCAGCAGTGCCATCTTTTAAAAACAAAATTTCATCAACTATACCGTGAATATTATATTTTGTTGAGTATAGTTTTTCATCCAAAATTTTTTCTTTAACACCAATCTTTTTTCTTAAATAAGATTTGTTAATTTTCAGTTTATTCTGATGAGAACTTTTTCCCCTCTGGACCTTATATCTTCTTCCCTCATGCTGCGATATTTTCAAATAAAGCATATAATAAATGAAACGAGGACAGTATAAATATTCCATAACTATACTTGGAGTCAAACTAATATTATCACTCATTTTTAAAACTCCTAACTAAATAAACTCTGCAGCTCATCATTAACTTTGGCTTTATTAAATGCCTGCCCCAGTAATTCAATTTTTTTAAAATCTTCCTGACACATTGGAAAAATATAGACAGAATCATCATCCGGGTTTATTAAATCCTCTGAATAAATAATTAATTCATCCAGTAAATTACTATCTATGTTTCCAGCAAAAACCGATTTTTGGACTCTATATAGACCCTGTTCAATTGCTTTATCAGAAATTTTTTTGCGGACTTTATCTTCAACAATATCATAAATACACCAGACAAGCATTTAATCTCCCTCCTCAATAATTCTATTGGCCAGATTATGACAGTCAAATTGAATAATATTATTTACTTTAATCTGTCTTCCCTTATAATAAATACTCTGATCAAAATATTTATTTAAGGCTGTTAGGAAGACTTCTTTTCCCTCTTTATTTAAAGTCACACCACCTTTAATCTCGTCAAAATGAGATTTTCTCACCTTTTTACGGCTAAATAACTTCATAACTATCCGATCAATGTGATGTCTGTAAATTTCTATAAAGTCAAAGACAAAAGACTTTTTATTATAACCATCAGTATGTAAAATTCCAACATAAGGATCCAATCCAGCAATAATCAAAGCTTTTTCAACTTTTCCGTACAAAACTCCATAGCCATAATTTAATAAACAATTGAATTCATCTTCGGCCGGTCTAAAAGTTCTTTTCTCAAACTTATAACGATCTGGCAGGAGATAATTTAAAGCATCAAAATATTTTTTTGAAATATTACCTTCGTATCCCATAATCGAATTTCGCATCATTTCTACTGGTCCAGTTAATTTAGGAATTTTGGCTTTTATTTTTTCCATCTCTTCTATAGTTCCAAATAAGTAATTCTGTTTATCTTCTCCTCTTTTAATCCCCAGATCATATAAATGTTTTATCATATTTTCAGCCTTTTCTACCATTATTTCTTTAATCAACTTACTACCTTCTTCATTATCAGCAAGTTCCAACTGTCGGCGTCTTATATAGGTTGTGCTCCCTAATTTCGAATGCCAAATTTTACCCATTGACCTGCCAAAATGATCTAAAAACTGGACTTCAATATTATTTTCCAGGGCAAGTTTTACTGCATCACTGCTGATGGAAGCACCAGTAGTAATTAAAATCGAATCTACCTTTTTGGCAGATACCCTTTTCTTTTTATCATCGGCTTTTATTTCAAAAGAACTCTGCTTAACATGGAGGTAACTGCCATAGGTATTAATGATTAGCTGCATGGTTTTCACGTCCTAATAATTAATTAGAAGAAAGTTTCTCTTTCAATTTCTCCTCTTTTAAATCCTGTACTTAAATTATATACATCTTCAACCTGAAAGGGACTTATATAATTAAAGTTATTTTTTAACTGTTCATCTTCAAGATGTTTTTCAGCAGTAAATTTAGGAATAGTAATTACATATGATAGAAATTCTTTTTTTATATTTTCAAATTTAGCTTTTTTATTCATAAATTCTTCAATATTATTACTTTCTAAAGCACTGATTTCTTTATAGTCTTCCCAGAGATCTTGAGATTCTTTATTCACTGCCATAAATAAATTTACCGTATTATAATCATCAGCAATCAATCTAAATATTTCTTCTTTTTCATCTTTTAAAAAAGATTTCTCATATTTCAAATTCTTAATTTTACTAATTAATGCTTCTGAATCATCATTACTTTTTAGTTGATCAATTTTGTTAAAGTATTTTTGATTCATCTCAAAAAAATACTTTTCTCCAATTATCTCAGGTAATTCAGCAATAATGTCGGAAGTGATTTTTAATAAAAAATTATCATAAATATAAGAAGCATATTCTTTATTATTATGATTTTCATTTATTAATCTAATTAATTTAACCGTACCTTTGTTTTCTGGATCAAAATTTCTATTACATCTTCCACAGGACTGATTAATAGAATCCAAAGGTGCAAAATCTCTATAAACTCTGTCTAAATCAATGTCTACACCTGCTTCTACCATCTGAGTAGAAACTATAATCTGTCTTTTTTGCTTACCGATTTCATTTATTCTTATCTGTCTCTCTTTCGGAATAATATTAGTTGATAAATAAATCAGATCTCCATCTATGACTTCCTCACTAATTAATTCTTCAATATAATTATATATATCAATGGAAGTCTTAATTGTGTTAAGAATAATTAAAAAGCTCTTATCATTATATTTTATAAGTTCTTCTTCAATAAAATCTTTAAATTGTTCTATGGCCAGTGGCTGCTTAAACATACTGGTATCTAAATTTATGCGGTCAAAAAAATTAAAATGGTCTTCTTTATTTACTGCTAGTTCTTTTATTTCCTTCTTTTTTTCATTATAGATCAAGGGCATTGTAGCAGTTAGAAAGATAAAATAACAATTTAATTTTTCAGCCATATCTGATAAAAATTCTTTAATGAGCTTCCAATATTTATGAGGAATATTTTGTACTTCGTCTAAAATAATAATTGAATTACTGATATTATTAAACTTAATCAAACTGCGGTTGCGGTTAGAAAAAATTGAATGCAGTAGTTGAACAAATGTGGTAACAACTATTTCCGACTGCCAGCTTTCTATTAAATGTCTTGCTATATCGTAGTCTAATTTCTGACTTTCCTTCTCTTCCTCATTAAAATAATACTCTTTTGCATTTAAATAATGATGTTTAATGATTGCTGTGCTATCAGCTTTAATTGTTGAATGATTTAAAACGTCTAAAAACACATCATAATTCTGATCAATTATTGAGGTAAATGGCAGTGCATATATTATTCTAAAATCTTGGGAAATTCTATTTCTTAATTTTAAAGCAGCAGAAAAAGCAGCTAGAGTTTTTCCAGCTCCTGTTGGAACATTCACAGATAAAATACGTTCATTTTCAATATTAAGGTTTTCGATTTGATTGACAACTTCATCATAAATCTCATTTCTCTTTTTATTAATTTTATTATCTGCTTGATTCCAGCCTTTTAACTCTCTATATTTATCTACTAAATTACCAAATAATTTTTTTCTGTTTAATACAATTTTCTTTAAATCTTCAAAGCTGTAACCTTTACTATAAAATATAGCCTCTGCTTTATCAGCAAAAATCAAAATAGAAAATAATAAATTAGAAATTAAATAGTAGTCAAAATCCTTATTAGAATTATTTTTAAAATTTCTCAATCTTTTTCTAAATTTCCAATTAGTAAAATTATTTTTTAAATTATCAAAATTAATAGATGATGGTTTGAAATCAAAATTACTAATTTCAGAAGTTATTTTATCTAATTCACTAAAATCTAAAGCTTTAAATTGTTTTTCCAACTTTGGCCAGTCACTATCATCAAATGTAAGCATTATATCTAAGTCTTTTAAATTGCTGTGGTGACGATAAACAGTTATAAAAACAATCCAGACTAAAGTTTTATCTTCTAAAATCTGTTCTGCAAATTGATAGGCTAATAAAGCAGAAATATGACTGTGCTTACTTAATTCCTGATCAAATTCAATTTGCTTATTCGCTTCTACATTATTTTTAGAGTTCTCTTTTAATTTTTGCTGAAAATAACTTGTCGCTTTTCCAAAATCATGGGTCAATAAAATAATTGATAGTGCCTTTTCAAGTTCCTCTTGATTATCAAAATTTAATTTTTTTCTTACAAAAATTTCTTTACCTAAGTTATATACATTATTTAGATGATCAATTAATAATTTATCTGGATGAGAATAAATCATATAATTTTCCTTTCTTATATTACAGAAACAAAAGACTGTTGTTGTTAGAATCTTTATAATACTGCTTAACATTTACTTTAATGCTTCTACCACTTCTTTCAAATAAAACCTGAGCATAATCGGTTACAGTTCTATCACTTTCCATCTCTACAGCAATTTTATCACTAAAATACTCGCGATTATTCTGACTAAAATCTATATCCCCTTTGTTAATATTCTCCTTATCAATTCTTATAACAGTATTAATTTCCTGCCAGCTGTTTTCTGTTATTTTTTTAAGTTCTATTTCTTCAATATACTTAAAGTTGGCAAGATTTTCACTTAATCCTAAAGAGATTGAATATACACTTTTATGATTTTTTAATTTTTCTTTAAGATCATTATACAAATTTTCGTTCTGATGCATGAAATATATTCTATATTTAGCATCTTTTAAGAACTCAGTTTTAATTTGAGTTCTGGTTTCAATTTGTGCCATCAAAGCAGCTTTTTTCGTATCAATTAAATTTAAATTTATCCTCGTTTTTTTAACTGGATTTTTAATTTGTACAGCTATTTTACACTGACCTTCCTGAAAATATTCTAAATATTCTTCTTTTGAAAACCCCAAAATTGCAGAAACTATACCATATAAAGTAGTCTTTGGTGGGATAGAAAAAGTCAAAGGTGAAGTTGTAGTATAATATTTTTTAAAATGTGCATAATCTGCCCAGATATCAAAAACTAATGCTTTATTCATTATCCTTCTCCTTTCTATAAATCTTCAGGTGAACCACTGTGGTTCACCTGAAGATTAGTATTTATTTTAAATATCTAGCTCTTCAAATAAATCCAGATTACTTAAATTTATTTTTTTAGAATCACTAACAAATTCAACTCTAGGATTAACTTTATACTCAACACTTTCTATTTTATCAAAATTATCCTCAATTACTGCTAATAATTCACTAATATCTAGATTATAATCAGAAACATCTCTAATTTCCTCTTCCCTTAAACCAGTTTCTAACTTTATATAATTTTTCAATTCACCAATAAAATAGTTTTCTTCACTATAATTTACTTTTAATAACAATCTGGGAGTTTGACCAACTTTTGAACGGGTAATCAAATTTTTAGTTCCTTTCCAGATACCTTCTAATAACAATTCAACATCATCTTTGGTTAACTCGGTGCTTTGAGCTGCATTTTCATTAATAATTCCATAAAACCCAACTAAAGAATAAGGCACTACATATTCTTCTCTAAAAGTTTTTTTGCTTTTTCCAGCTCCGGAGGCAAAAGCTCCTGTACCCTTTATATAATTTAACTCTACTTTATGTAGAGACCTTCCCATCTGAAACTGTACAGGACCTGTATAGGTAATTGAATCACCAGTTAAAGGAATTACACCACCAAACATTCTTACATCTATACACTGCTCTAAAACTTTTTTGGGATCTTCTTTAAAATCTTTAGCTCTTTCTTTTCCATCCTGAATACTTTTGTCATCATTTTTGATCTCTCTAACAAAAATATCTTTTCCATCTTCACCATTAAACCCTTTGTAATCAAACAAATAATCTCTAATAGTACGCTTTAGTCTTACATCAGTTACTAGATTGATTCCAGTTTCTTCATCAATTCTCGGCTTGTTGGCATCCAGTGGATCCCCATTTGGATTAGCATCTTTAATATCATATAAAAAAACCAACTCACTTCTCTGATCAATAACAGCCATTTTTATTCCTCCTCATTTTTTTGAAAGTTAAATTTATTTGCCTGATTCATACCTGTTACAAAATAAAATGAAATTTCATTATTACTAATTTCAGATAAGTCACTTTCTAAAATATAGTCTGCAATTAGCTCTTCTAATTGTTTATAATAATTTTTATCATATTCTTCTAATTTGTTGATAATTTCTGTATATAGTCTTTTAATAATCTTTTCATTTAGTTTAAGGCCATTTAATCTGGCTCTAAAAGGCTGAGAACCACTCCCATCACTAGCCTGGATATTTAAAAGTTTCTGTGCTAAAACCCCTTCTAGAAAAACTAGTTTTTTACTATTAGTGTTAAGTATATCATGATGGTCATCCAGAAAGTTAACAATATTTTTTTTGTATTCACTATCAACTGTTAGCATAAAGTTTTCCTCCTCTCCCTTCTGATTTAATAAATCTAATTTATTTAAAAACTTTAAAATCTGCAGAGCCTTTAAATTATCAAGCCAGTAGGACTGATTATTAACAAATTTTTCTCTAATATGAGCTATAAACCTATTAATTAATAAATCATAGGAAATACTTTTCTCCGAAAAAATATTATCTGTAATCTCTAAAAAACTTTTTGTGAAATCCTGTTTTCCTCTCTGATTAACATAAAAGAAATCACTAATTGTTTTAAATGTAAAAGAAAGTTCAAAAGGTCCATCTTTCCCCTGTAAATTAGTAAATAAATTATCCCCATCTACTTCATCTTTAGCAGCAAATATTTTCTGAATATATGAAGGCAAAACATCTTCAACATATAATAAAATTCTAAAAGCACTATTGATTTCTTCATAGAACATTAGATTAAAGTTAACATAATTCTTAAACTCAGTCATCATTTGAAAAAGATCATTTTGAGAACCAGATAAAGATTTTTTATTATCTTTTTTTAATGAAAGTTTTTTCTTATCTTCTAGTTCTTCCAGTATTTCAAACATTTCCTCAGTTTCCGTTTCTGATGCAAAAACTGTCTTAGGAATAATAAAATAATTTATTCCACTAAATCTTGAACTTAAATTTTCTTCAAGATATTTCTTGCCTAAATCTAAAGTCCGTGCACACTCTGAACAGACAGGATAGTTTTTCCAGGCTTTCCCTCGATTAAAACCTCCTGTTGTAAATCCCGGCTTATCTAAGGTATAAAAAGCAAATGTACCTACATAACCATAAGTTTCATCTTTTTCTTTAGAACAAATATAACACTTATTATTTTTACCAACTGAATTTTTTTCTGCTTTATTATATGATTTTTTGAAATAAAATCCTTTTTCATACTTATCTAAAAGTGAATCTGTAAATTTATTAAAATCTCCTACATATTTAATCTGGCCATTTTTTTCCACACCAATAGTTAAAACAGCATTATCATCATAAGAAATCTTTTCTAATTCCTGATAAATTTTATCACTTAAATCTTCATCCTGAAATAGATTAAAAATATCAATTATTGTTTTTTCTTCTTGATTTAACTCATCCTTATTTTTTATCTTGTCTACTAATTTTTTTAAAGGTCTCTGAATTCTGGAATAAGTGGTATCCAATTTTGTAATTTTAGAAGTTGGGGTTAAATCACCACCGCGTGGACTTCCAGAAACATATGCATATTTTTCCAATTTCTTCTTTGTGAATTCTTCCATTTGTATTTCCTGGTATTTTAATTCATCATCATCATTGTTAAATACAACTACTAAAACAGTATTATATTTACCATTAAAATTAGGATTTTCTACAACCTGACTTAAAAAACTGGATTCCGTTTTATCTTGAACATAATCTCCCATTGTCTTTAAAGCATGAATCACATTAACACCTCCGTTTTAAAATTAATTTTAATATTATTGATAAGTAATTATTTGTTATATAAATTATACAACTTCAAATTAAAATTTTCAAATAATTTATTTTTTTATTTTTATTTGATATAATTAATATGCTATTAAAATAAAGTTTGAAATATATTTTTGATAAGTGAAATTAATCCACTAAAATAAGGATTGAATAATTTCACATTCTCATCTTACCATCCCCCACCGACACCGTGATGTCGCGTACACCTGTTTTTTTAATAATTCTCCAGCATCTTTTCTATTTCCTGCTTCATTTCTTCTCTCAAATTCTTTGGCTGCAGCACCTCTGCTTCTGCCCCATAACCTAGGATCCACTTTTTTATCTCTTGACGGCTGCTTGTCTTAACTTTAAAAATAATTTGATTCTCACTTATATCTTTAATTTCCTGTTTGTCATTCCAGTGGTATTCGGGAACAAAGCGGGCTGCACGTCCACTGAATTTAACTTCTACTTCCATCTCTTCTTCGCCCTGCTCCACTCCCCAGGCATTATCAAGCTCTTCTGCAAGTGAAAAATCAGCAGGCAGCTCAAAATTTTCTGCTGTTAATTTAAGCTCCTTAATTCTATCTATCCTAAATATTCTTTTTTCAGCCCGCAGGTGACAAAAAGCATAAAGATAGGGTGCTCCTTTGTTGAAAAATAAATTATAGGGATCAAGTTTTCTTTTAGTTGTCTGGTTGCTGCTCATTGAATAATAATTGACTTCTATCCTTTTTTCCTTATTGATAGCTTCCTTTAACTTATCAAATTTATGCTGGTGTTTTTCCAGCTCAACAAAAGGATCAGATATAATCTCATAATTTTTGATATAACTGCCCATACTGCTTTTTAAAAATTCTGGCAGAGAATTATAAACTTTTGCCAGACCTGATTCCAGTTCCTTTTTCATCGGAAAACTGCGATTTTGATATTCTTTGGCCGCCAACAGCACTGCCTCAGTCTCTTTTTGGTCCAAATTGGGCGCTTTAAAACGAAAATTATCCAAAATTTTATATTCTTTGAGATGATTATCATAATAAATTGGGACTCCCAGTTCCTCCATCACCTGCTTGTCCCGATGGAAAGTTCTTTCAGATACCTCAAAATATTCAGCAAAATCTTTAGCTTCCCAGTGCTTATATGGTTCATTTAAAAGCATTATTGTTTTTATAATCCTAAAAATTCTGTTTTTATCAGCCATTAAGCCACCTCTTTTCAAAATATTTTGTCAATTTATGTCGTAAAAATTAGAAAATATAGGAATTTACTTTAATAAATATATTCGTGATAAATCAGAACAATCCTTTAAAAATAACAAGGAAAAATAGGAAAAATTTGTGCTTCTGCTGAAATAAAAAAATCCCTACTTATAAGATTCCAATCTACTAAACTTCAAAATAAGTAAGGATAATCATAATCTAAAAATTTTAAGCTCAAAACTGTCTTAAAAATTCCAGAGCAAAATTAAAATAAAGGCTTGTTCCTGTTTTTAAACTATCTTCATTGATCTTAAATTTTGAATTGTGATGAGGATAGTTCTGCTC
>Ga0208561_100256_pt1 | contig 13540 bp, 15 predicted proteins | sample Shrwel1BS1Day9_FD_187536 | JGI IMG/M metagenome (GOLD analysis project Ga0208561, IMG submission 187536) | Subsurface microbial communities from deep shales in Ohio, USA - Utica-3 well 1 S-1-Day9 (SPAdes) (version 2) ... | reverse complement strand
GACCCGCAATTCAGTGTGGGCCAGGTGGTGATGCGTGCGTTTGTGAACCTGCTGGCCAAAGCCGCTGCCTCGCCGTTCACCATGCTGGGTTCCGTGGCTGACCTGGCGGGCTTCAGCAGTGAGGAGTTGGGGCACGTGGCCTTCGAGCCTGGAACGACCGTTATGCCGGAGCAGGAGGCCGCCAAACTGGCCGCTTTGGCCAGCGCCCTGCAGGAGCGCCCGGAACTGCTTTTGAATGTTCGTGGCGCCGTGGCACCTGAAGCAGACGGACTGGCACTGCTGAAAGAACGTATGGCGGCCCGGGGTGAAGAGACCAGTGGTGAAGCCTGGGAACAAGCCCGGCAGGCCTATCTGGCCGGAGAGCGGCAGTTGCCGCCCGAAGCCCTGGGCAAGCTGGCCAGCCAGCGGGCTCTGGAAGTGCGCCGGATACTGGAAGACACGCACGGTGTCGCCGGTGAGCAGCTGTTCCTGCTGGATGCCTCGCGCCAGGCCGAGTTGACCGACAACGGGCAGGTGATTGTGCCCTTTACTCTGGATGTTCGCTAAGACCGAGGTTTAAACGCTGTATGCCTGCTGCCCCACAACGCCTGGCCAGTCATTTCTTTGCCTATATTTCCCGCCTGCGCTGGATCAAGCGCTGGGGGCTGATGCGCAATGCCATTGACGAGAACGTGGCCACCCACTCCTGGGAAGTGGCCACCCTGGCCCATGCCCTGGCACTGATCCACAATCGGCTCTGCGACGGTCAGGTGAACGCCGACCGCATCGCCGCAGCGGCCTTGTACCACGACGCCACAGAGGTGATCACCGGTGATATGCCCACGCCGGTGAAGTACCATTCCCGGGTCATGCGCGAAGCTTTTGGCGACATCGAGCACAAGGCCGAGGCAGAACTGCTGGCGTTGCTGCCCGAGGAGTTGCAGGAGGATTTCTCGCCCTATGTGCGTGAATCCCGGCTGGCGGAACAGGAAAAGCAACTGATCAAGGCCGCCGACCGGCTCTCTGCGTGGCTCAAGTGTCGGGCCGAGATTCGGGCCGGTAACCCGGAGTTCGAGCCGGCCGAAAAACAGATACGGGCCCGGCTGGAGGAAGAGGCTCTGCCCGAGGTGCTCTACTTCCTGGAGGTCTTCGCCCCCGGCTACGATCAACCGTTGGACAACCTGCTTGGCTGAACGCCACAACACTATGGAAACAATGGAGTATGTGTGAACTGCTGGCCATGAGTGCCAATACCCCAACCGATCTCTGCTTCAGCTTCACCGGCCTGACCCGGCGAGGCGGCGAAACAGGTCCGCACAAGGATGGCTGGGGGGTGACGTTTTACGAGGGCAAGGGCGTACGCAGCTTCCACGATCCCGATCCCAGCGCCAGCTCCCGCATTGCCGAGGTGGTGCAGACCCATCCCATCAAGAGCGAAGTGGCCATTTGCCATATCCGCCAGGCCAACGTGGGCGACATCTGCCTGGCCAATACGCATCCGTTCATCCGGGAACTCTGGGGGCAATACTGGGTGTTCGCTCATAACGGCCAGTTGTCGGATTTCCAGGCGGAGCCCGGCTTTTACGAGCCGGTGGGCACCACCGACAGCGAGGCCCTGTTCTGCGACATGCTCAATCACCTGCGCCAGCATTGCCATCGGGGCGATCCGGCAGAAACGTTGGTGGAGCACTTGGTGGAACTGGCCAACAACTATGCCCGCCAGGGCGTGTTCAACCTGTTGCTCAGTAACGGTGAGAGGCTCTTTACTTACTGCACCACCAAGATGGCCAGCATCACCCGTCGGGCGCCTTTCGGCCCCGCCCGGCTGAAGGACACCGACGTGACCGTGGATTTCGAGTCGGAAACCACGCCAGACGACATTGTCAGTGTCATCGTGACCGAACCGCTGACCACCGATGAAAAATGGGATATCTACCAACCCGGTGAATGGCGCCTGTGGCGCAAGGGCGAAGTGGTGTTGTCCGGCGGGCGCTGAAACCCATTAAGGTTTTGTTATTGGGGTTGGTTCAGCCTGGAAAGGAGCTTATATAGAACACAGGCCATCCATAACAGAACAGGACATTCCATGATTGAGCGGGCGGACACCCACAGCAAACTTTTCGGTTATCTGCTCTGGATCTTCGGTTTTCTGGGGTCGCACCGGTTTTACTACGGCAAGCCCGTGACCGGAACCATCTGGTTCTTCACCCTCGGGCTGTTCTTCGTCGGCTGGATCGTCGACTTCTTCCTGATCCCGTCCATGGATCGCGAAGCCGACCTACGCTTCAGCGGTGGCGAAACCAGCTACAACATTGCCTGGTTACTGCTTACCTTTGTGGGCGTGCTGGGACTGCACCGCATGTACATGGGCAAGTGGATTACTGGCGTGATTTACCTGTGTACCGGTGGCTTGTTGCTGCTGGGCGTGTTGTACGATTTCTGGACCCTCAATGAGCAAGTCTCCATTCGTAACGCTTCAGACAGAGTCTTTTAGACGCCGAAGCATCTGCACCGGCACCCGGTAGCGCTGTCCCTTCAACGGCTCGGTACTGTCCACCGTGCAGGTTTTCCGGTTCACCCGGACGATCCGCCCCTGGCGTTGCCGGGCTCCCTCGCCAAAACTGACCGTATCGCCAACCTGCCATTGGCGGGCGTTGTCCTCGGCACTGGGCAGGTCGAAAGGGGTTTCAGAGAGTGCCAGACCTTCCTCCCAGGCACGGTTCTTCAGGTAGTGCCGGACCTTCTCGGCCTGGCCTTCGGAGTACAGGCGGTCCAATAGCGTGTAAAAAGGCCGATTGTGCACTGAGCCATAATAACGCTGGCCAGCGGCGTGTTGCAGCAGATGGGCGAACTCATGGCAGCAGGTATGGGCGAGCAGGTTGAGTGGGCTGACTTCGCCGCCAAAATATTCCAGTCGGTTAATTTCCCTGGTGGATAGCCAGCCCAGAGCGGCATCGGCTGACTGCTTCGCGATGATCATCCGAACGCCATAGGTGATCAGGTGTTGTTTCCGACGTGAATCGAACCGATGGTAGGTCGCCTGACCGGAGCCGACACGGCACTTCAGGTCCGCCTTGGGACGTCCAGCGCGGGCGGGTGGCCAAAGAATGTCGAGGGTGGCCTGGCACATAAGTTGGCCAATGCGGTGGTGTGACGTTTTCTGCATGCAAGCCTCTGGGTTGGACTTTCCATGGTACCGTCGCCCCAGTACTTCCTCAACGCAAACTGAACCGCACCGGCAGGGCGTAGGTAAAGCTCTTGCCTCGCATGCTCTCCGGCACCCTGGGCAGGGGCGCGGCCTGGATCAGCATGTCCTGAGCGGCGTCATCGAGCAGGCGGTGGCCGGAGCTGTCCCGCAGGCTGTGGTTGAGCAGCGTGCCGTCACGGCTGAACTCGAAAACCACCACTGGAGTTCCTTGCTGACCCAGGCGGCGGGCGCGACGGGGGTAGTCGTAGTGGCGGGCCAGGTGGCGGCTGAGCTTGCTCAGGTAGCTGTCCACGTCCGAGGAATTGCCGGCGTTTTGTAGTTGCACGGCATTCTGGCTGTCGTCGGCCTCCGCTTCTTCACCGATCGGCTCCTCGGCAGGAGCCTGCTCAGCCGTCGTTTCAGTAACCTCGCTCTTCTCTGGTTGAGGCTGAGGTTCCGGCTCTGGTTCCGGTTTAGGCTCCGGCACGGTTTCAGGTTCTGGTACGGGGTCAGGCTCTGGTATAGGTTCAGGTTCTGGCGCGGGTTCCGGCTCTGGCTCAGGTTTCGGTGCTGGCTTGGGTCTCGGCTTTGGTGCGGGGGTCGGCGCCGGCTCTGGCTCAGGGGCCCGCTTGCCCGCCAGGCTGATCTTGATGGCCGGTGCGGTATTCACGGCATTGTCGCCGAGCACGGGCAACGTCATGGGCGTCTGTGGCGCCGCCCACACCAGTACCGTCGCGGCCAGGGCAACAGCCAATAGCAGAAAGAGCACCTTGGGGATATGACCGGCGGGTTTCATGATCCCGGCTCCGTCAGCAGCACCACCTCGGTATAGCCTCCCTGCTCCAGTAACCGGAGCAACGTTTCCAGATCGGCCATGGTCAGACCTTCATCCGCAGCAATCCTGAGGGAGGCGTCTTCGCCAGGCTCGTCGAGCGCCGCCAACAGGGTGTCGGCTTGCCGGGTTTTCCCATCGACCTGCCAAGTTCCATCGGCCCTGACCATCAAGTCCGCCTCCGGAGATCGTTCCTTCTCCAGTTGCGAGGTGCCGGGCAGTTCCGGCAGCGGATCATTGGCGAGCTGGCCGGCCACGATGAAGAACATCAACAGCAGGAACACCAGGTTGATCAGGGGCAGAAGGGCATCTTCAACACGGTCCAGCAGGCCCTTGCCGGAAGTGCCGGGAGGTGGAACCAGTTCGTTCATGAGTCGTCGGGGTCGCGTTTCCAGTGGGCCTGAATGCCGTTACTGTCCAGGGCGCTTAATGTCTGAGTGAAGCTGGCCAGCCTGGCCTGGGCTGCGGCACGAATGTTGGCTTCGGTAATTCCGGCATTGGCCAGGGCGGGGATGAGTTGGTCCAGGGTGTAGTCGTTCCCCTGCCAGAGCACTGTGCCGTTGGCATTAATGACCAGCTCCGGCAGCGGCTCGCCGGTGGCTGTGCCGCGACTGTCGGTATTGTTCCCCAGCTCCAGGTAGTCCACCGGCAGCAGGCGGGTGGTGAGCATGAAGAACACCAGCAGGATAAACACCACGTCAATCAGGGGTGTTATCCGGATAGGCATGGGGCGGCTGGGTCTGGGATCAACCAGTTGCATGGGCGTATCGCGCGCCGTTGCCGAGGGCGTAGTCTGCAGCAGGTTCGGCAGTCTTCTCGCGGGCTGGCTGTTCCGGTTCGACGGATTTCTCGGTAACTGGAGTGGCCAACGGTGTTACGTTGAACACACTCACCAGCGCGCTGTTGATGTTCTTGTGAATCCGGCGCAGGCGAAATTCAATCCAGGCCGCCAGGGCTGCAAAAGGAATGGCAACCACCAGGCCAGCGGCGGTGGTCGCCAGGGCCTCATAGATGCCGCCGCTGAGCTGGCTGGCGTTGGCGCGGCCCTCGGTGGCGGCCATGGCGCTGAACGCTTCCATCATGCCCATTACGGTACCGAGCAGCCCCAGCAACGGCGCCAGGGCGGCAATGACTTCGATGATTTTCAGCGGCGCCTCGAACGGCTCCAGGGCGTTTTGGGCATCACGTACGGCGGTTTCCCGCACTGCGGCAATGTTGGAGCCTTGTTGGCAGGCGCTCATGGTGTCGGTCAGAAGATGCATCAACGGATTGGTGCGGCCCAACAGGCCGGCTTTCTGCTGGACATCCCGGGGCCGGGCGCTGGCCGGGTCCGCCTGCCACTGGTTGAGCAGGTGACGCAATCGGCGGTTGAAGCGTGGAGTATAAAACGTGCCGAAGAGCATCAGGTAAAAAAAAGTGACCAGACCGACGGCTGCTAACGCAATGAGCACCATCATCACCGGGCCGCCCATTTCAACCAGTTGAGACAGTGGTCCCGAGGGCAAGAGGGATTCTGACGCCGCGCTTATGGAATTCATGGCTTTGCAACACCTGATTATCGAAACGTGATCTAAATAGTAACGATTATCAGTAAAATTGCAAGCCGGAAGTTTGCTCGGTCGGCTGGTTTAACTCACCAGTCCCGAGGACATGGCCGCCTGCCAGAGCAAGCGCAATGCGAGCAGGGTCAGGGCAATGTTGAACACCCAACTGAACCAGCGGTTGCTCATGGTTTTGAGCAGATGCAGGCCGATCCAGGTGCCGGCAAAGCCGCAGGCAATCATGGCCAGAATGAAGGGCAACCACTCGGTAAAAACGAAGCCGGCGACGGTGAACACCAGAGCTTTGGGCGCATGCTGCAACACCATGGCGGTGGCAAACGTGGCCACGGTGCGGAACCGGTCGGTGTGGATCTGTTTGATAAAGGCGGCCACCAACGGACCGGTGGCTCCAACGAACAGGCTGATAAAGCTGGTGAAGGATGAAGCTAGGAAGATGCCAGGCTTGCCGAAGGAAGCCTTGGGCAGCTTGGGGCCCCAGCACAGGTAGAGCACAAACAGGGCAATGGTGAGCTGCCACAGATATTCCGGCAGGTCCACCAGCAGCCAGGCGCCCAGAGCCGCACCCACGAGCACGCCCGGGGCGAAGGCGGCAATGACGCTCCAGTCGATATGGCGGCGCGTAAGCGTGGCCCGCCCGGCGTTGGAGCCCAGTTGGATCATGCCGTGCACCGGAATGATGGCGGCGGGTGGCATCCAGGTGGCCATCAGCACCAGCAATAGAACACCGCCACCGGCGCCCAGGGTGGCGGTGATCATGGAGGTAAGGGCTGAAGCCAGTAACAGAAAGATGCCCACGGTCGGGCCGAGGGCATCCGGGAAAAACATCAGGTCCATGGAACTCCCCGGGACAATCACGTAGGCTGCCGAGTTTTCCGGTTTTGGTCCTGAATGTCCATTGGGCAAATGGCGCAGGGGTTGTGATCCGTGCCGATCAACTCCACGTTTATCTTTCCAGGGGGAACAGGCTATGCTGTGGGTGTGGGAACCCGGTTCCCCGCGACCCAGATGGCATCGAGGAGGCGAGCATCTTATGAACCAATCGATGGCAATCGACGATCTGGTATCCGTAGCCCAGGCTGAGGCCATGGGCGAGCTGGATGCCCCGATGATGGCAATAGTACTCTCCGACGAGGAGAGCTACGACCTGCCCATTAACTCCCTTGAAAGCGATGCCGACAAGGCCCGCTGGGGCCTTATCCTGCGCGCTGCCCGCGAGCACGTGGAAGCCGATGCCGTGGCGGTGCTCTACCCGGCCTGGACCACCATTCGCCGCAAACCGGAGAAAGACCAGCCAGCCCAGGCCGCTGAAGCCGAAGTTCAGGAAGACGACGCGGACGATGATGGCGGGCCCATCGACACCCTGTTTGTCCAGCTGCACACCCGAGACCGGATCTACTGGCGTGGATTTGAGCAGATTCGTGATCCCCGGCACCGCCGTATTATCGGCTTTCGCCGCATCAAGGCGCTGTCCACCGATTATGATCGTGACAACGCGCCGTCTGTTACCGCCTGGCTGGATACCCTGTTTGAACCCTTACCGAACGAGGGTGAGGAAACTGAGGTGGATCGGGAACTGACCGATCTGCTGGAGGAGCCGGAAGTGACGGCTGCGCTGTACCCGAGGCACATGCGCTCCCTGCACTGAGGTATTAGCCGGGCCCTGATGTCAGCGAACGGACATCAGGGTCAGGCACAGTTGGGCATTCTGGATGAAGTGGGCAAACGCGTCTTCCTGCTCTTTGGAAGGCACGTAGCCAGCCGCTGCGTTGTCGGCGTAGAACAGGCCCACCAGCCGGCCCTTGGCCGTCAGTGACCCGACCAGGGCCGGAACCTTCCCCAGCCATCGGTCATAGGGCACGCCACTCGCCTGCCTGCCCGGTGTATAAACAGCGCTGATGCCATGGGGGAGCAGTTCACCCAACGGGCCGGTGCTGTCCTTGTTGATGACAAAATGCTCCCGCCATTTCTCCGTGCCACGACCACCTACCTTGCGCGGCACCAGTTGCTGGCCGCTGCGGTCGGTCATCAGCAGGCCGACCCGCTGCATGCCAATGGCCCGGTGAATGCCTTCGATCACCAATTGGCAGACTTCGTTGATGTCTGGTTTTTCGGCTAGGGTCTGGGTGAGTTCGCGCAGAATTTCCAGTTGCAGGTCCGAGTCCACCGCCGGCGCCTCCATGGCCTGTTCCGATGCCTTGTCCTGATTGCCGGGCATGAGCTCGGTCACTTGCGGAATGCCAAGCGACACCGCCACCCTTGTGGCTTCCTGGGCATTGGCTTTGAGCTGATCCCGGATGGCAGCGGGCGGCGCTCCCACATCCTTGCTCAGGCGCTCCAGGATTTTGTCCATTTCCGCGCCGCTCCAGCCATTCTCGGAGGCGCGGGCCATGTCCACGGTGTTTCGCACCAGGCTGCTGGCCTTGGACGTGGCGGTGCCTGGCGCCACCACTTCCTTGATGAAGGGGCCGAGGGCCCAGGCTTCCACCAGCCCGCGGGTGATTTCAGTGAACGTGGTGTGCAGGACCGCCCGCTGAGCCTCGCCTGATGGCTCCTCCAGACGAAGGCGTTCCTCCAGCTCAGCAGCCTGTTCCGTGTCGCAGGACCAGAACGCCAGTTCCCCGATGTTCATCAGCAAGGCGCCAATAAAGACCTCTTCGAGCGCCTGCTCCTTGGTGCTTGGTAGCAGGCATCGGGCCTGCACCGCGCCGTGGATCGCCCGGGCCAGGCAGCGCAACAGGTGCGGCCGGTCATTGCGTTTGAGCATGGAGTCGACAATCAGCGAAGAAATCGCCATCGACTTCACCGAATCGAACCCGATCAGGGTGATGGCCCGGCTGACCGTGCTCACCTGGGTGCTGGCGCGGTTGTAAAACACCGTATTGGAGAGCCGAAGCACCTGGGAAGTAAGCTGGGCATCGTTCAGGATAACGTTCGCCAATTCATTGACCGTGCTGTTCAGGCTTTCGGTCAGTTCATTGATCTGGCGAAGCGTGTTGGCCAGTACCGGCAGCTCCACTTTGCTTAAATAGGAAACCCACGCCTGGGTGGAGTTCATCCTTGGGGCAGTCGTTTCAGACGGTCTGGTCACTGGTGCGTGCGCCTCGATAAATAATCGGTGGATGGCATTGAATCACTGAGTTTAGCCGACCCTGATTGTTCCGGTCAGTTAGCCGTTAGTGTACGGACAACTACACAGGCCTGCATGGCCCGGGTGATTCGGGTTTGAGTGACAAATAGGCTATAATCGCGCGTTTTAACGGCGCACCTGCAAGGCACTGATCGTGATTGTATTTGACCAGGTACAGAAGTCGTACCAGGTGGGCGGCCGGGCGATCCCCGCGCTGCATCCCACCAGTATGACCATCGACACCGGCGAAGTCTTTGGCATCGTCGGCCACTCCGGGGCGGGCAAATCCACCCTGGTGCGATTGATCAACATGTTAGAGCCGACCACTGACGGCCGCATCCTGATCGACAACGAAGACATTACCCGCTACAACGCCGCCGAACTGCGGGCGTTTCGCCGCAAAGTGGGCATGATCTTCCAGCACTTCAACCTGTTGTCCTCCAAGACCGTGGCCGACAACATCGCCTTCCCCATGAAGCTGGCGGGCATCTACTCCAAGACCGAGATTCGTGAACGGGTGGAAGAACTGTTGGCCCGGGTCAGCCTGAGCGACCATGCCAACAAATATCCCTCCCAGTTGTCGGGTGGTCAGAAGCAGCGCGTCGGCATTGCCCGTGCCCTGGCCTGCCGCCCGACCATATTGCTCTGTGACGAAGCCACCAGCGCCCTGGACCCGCAAACCACCCAGTCGGTGCTGAAGCTGCTGGCGGACATCAACAAGGAACTGGGCCTGACCATCGTGCTGATCACCCACGAAATGGACGTGGTGCGCCGTGTCTGTGACCGAGTGGCCGTGATGGACGCCGGCGAAGTAGTGGAAATGGGCCCGGTGAGCGAAGTCTTCCTGCACCCGCAACACCCCACCACCCGGGATTTTGTGTTTGAAAGCGAAAGCATTGACCGTGACGAGCTCCAGGAAGACCTGCAAAAAGCCAAAGGCCGCATCCTGCGCCTGACCTTCAAGGGCGAATCCACCTACAAGCCGCTGTTGGGCAGCGTGGCCCGGGAATCCGGCGTGGATTTCAGCATCCTGTCCGGTCGCATCGACCACATCAAGGACACCCCCTACGGCCAGCTGACCCTGTCGCTGGTGGGCGGTGATCTGGACGTTGCCATGCAGGCGCTCGAAGCCGCCGAAGTTCACGTGGAGGTGTTGCGCTGATGAAAGGTTTACTGAGTAACGTCGACTGGTTCGAAATCGGCCTGGCCAGCTGGGACACCCTGGTGATGGTGGGCATGTCCCTGCTGTTCAGCGTGATCATCGGCCTGCCCGTGGGCGTGCTGCTGTTCCTGTTTGGCAAGCGCCAGCTGCTGGAACAACCGGTGGCCTACGCCGTACTCTCGTTTGTGGTGAACGTGCTGCGCTCCGTTCCGTTCATCATCCTGTTGATCGTAATGATCCCGTTCACCGTCATGCTGATCGGCACTTCGCTGGGCGTGGCCGGTGCGATTCCGCCCCTGGTGGCTGGCGGTGCGCCCTTCTTCGCCCGCCTGGTGGAAACTTCCCTGCGGGAAGTGGACCGAGGCATTATCGAAGCCACCCAGGCCATGGGCGCCACAGTTCGCCAGATCGTCTTCGGTGCCTTGCTGCCGGAAGCGCTTCCGGGCATTATCGCGGGTATCACGGTCACCGCGATCACGCTGGTGTCCTATGCTGCAATGTCCGGCGTTATCGGCGGTGGCGGCCTGGGTGACCTGGCCATTCGCTTTGGTTACCAGCGTTTCCAGACGGATGTGATGGTGATTACCGTCGCTTTGCTGGTGATTTTCGTGCAAGTATTGCAAATGATTGGTGACCGCCTGGTTTTATACTTTAGCCGGCGCTAACTCCAAATCAGTGCTCCCTTGCGGGACCTCCTCCAGAAACTGTCGAGGGCCATGGATGGCCCGAGTCAAGCCCACATGGATGTGCTTGTCGGCGTGTTTCTGGAGGAGGTCCCGCAAGGGAGTGCGTCTGGTGTAATGAATTCTCAGAACAACAGGAGCACAGAATAATGAACTTCAAGAAAACCCTGGTAGCCGTGGCTGCCGCCGCAACTTTCTTTTCTTCCGCAGCCCTGGCGGAAAAACTGTCGGTAGCGGCTACCCCGGTTCCCCATGCGGAGATCCTGGAATTTGTGAAGCCGACCCTGGCCGAGCAGGGTGTTGAACTGGATGTCAAAGTTTTCACTGACTACATCCAGCCGAACATCCAGGTCAGCCAGAAGCGCATGGACGCCAACTTCTTCCAGCACCAGCCGTACCTGGATGAGTTTAACGAAGGCCGTGGCACCAACCTGGTGACTGTTGCCGGCGTTCACATCGAGCCGTTTGGCGCCTACTCCAACCGCATCTCCTCCCTGGACGAGCTGGAAGAAGGCGCGGTCGTGGCCATCCCCAACGACCCGACCAACGGTGGGCGTGCCCTGCTGCTGCTCCAGAAAGCGGGCCTGATCACCCTCGAAGACGAAAGCAAGATCACCGCCACCCCGCGTGATATTGCCGAAAACCCGAAAGACCTGGAGTTCAAAGAGCTGGAAGCGGCCACCCTGCCGCGTATCCTCGGCCAGGTGGACCTGGCGCTGATCAACACTAACTACGCGCTGGAAGCTGGCCTCAATCCGACAGAGGATGCGCTGCTTATCGAGGGTTCGGATTCACCTTATGTCAATATCCTGGTGGCCCGTCCGGACAACAAGGACAGCGAAGCCATGCAGAAGCTGGCCGATGCCCTGCAGTCCGAGGAAGTGAAGAACTTCATCCTCGAAAACTACGAAGGGGCCGTGGTACCGGCGTTCTAAGCCGGGCTTCTCTCGGCGGGCATGGGTTTGCCCGCCAGCCATAAAAAAAACCGGGCCGCCTAAGCAGCCCGGTTTTTTTATGCCTTAAGGCAGGGGTGGATCAGTCACCGCTCCAGTTGGACGTCGGATCCGGCGTCATGCGCAGGTAGGACTTCACGGCTTTGTAGCCTTTCGGGAAGCGCTGCTTGATCTCGTCCTCGTCCTGCAGGGACGGAACAATCACAACATCACCACCACGTTCCCAGTTGCCTGGGGTGGCCACCTTGTGCTCGTCGGTCATTTGCAGGGAGTCGATTACGCGCAGTACTTCGTTGAAGTTGCGGCCCGTGGACGCCGGGTAAGTAATGATCAGGCGGATCTTCTTGTTCGGATCAATGATGAACAGCGAACGCACGGTCAGGGTGCTGTCGGCATTCGGGTGAATCATGTCGTACAGCTTGGAGACCTTGCCATCCTCGTCGGCAATGATCGGGAAGTTAACCGCGCAACCCTGGGTCTCGTTGATGTCCTTGATCCAGTCTTTGTGGGATTCCACCGGGTCCACGCTCAGGGCAATGGCCTTGACGTTACGCTTCTCGAACTCGTCCTTCAGCTTCGCGGTCAGACCCAGCTCCGTGGTGCAGACCGGAGTGAAATCCGCCGGGTGGGAGAAGAGTACGCCCCAGCCGTCGCCCAGCCAGTCGTGGAAGTGGATGGTGCCCTCGCTGGATTCCTGTTCGAAATCCGGTGCGGTATCGCCTAAGCGCAGACTCATAGTGATTCTCCTTTACCTTGATGGAGGTGCTGAATGTGAAAATCTCTTTTTTGAACCGCTCTTTGTGATATTGGCGCTCCTAGCTCGGAAAACAAGTGTTTACCGGCCAGTAGCCTTTTCTTTATCAAAATACGCCCGACTGAGTTTGAAGACCACCGGGCTGAGCAGCAACAGTGCAATCAGGTTGGGGAGCGCCATCATGGCGTTCAGGGTGTCTGCCACCAGCCAGATGAACCCCAGGTTGACCGTGGCGCCCACCGGAATGGCGGCGATCCAGACCACCCGATATGGCACGATGGCTTTGGGGCCGAACAGGAACTCGATGCAGCGCTCGCCGTAGAAGGACCATCCCAGAATGGTGGTGAAGGCAAAAATGGCCAGGGAAATGGCGACGATGTAATTGCCAAAGCCGGGCAGGCCGGATTCAAACGCCAGCGAGGTGAGTGCGGCCCCTGTTTCGCCTGAGGTCCAGGCGCCGGAGGTGATAATCACCAGGCCGGTGATGCTGCACACGATGATAGTGTCGATGAAGGTGCCCAGCATGGCCACCATGCCCTGCTTTACCGGGTCTTTGGTCTGGGCCACGGCGTGTGCAATAGGTGCAGAGCCCAGGCCCGCTTCGTTGGAGAAGATGCCCCGGGCCACGCCAAAACGAATGGCAGCCCAGACTGCTGCGCCGGCAAAACCGCCCTCGGCAGCCGACCCGCTGAACGCTGAGCTGAAAACCGTGGCGATGGCGGATGGAATTTCGTTGGCATTGATGGCAAGCACAATCAGGCCAATCAAGACGTAGGAAACGGCCATGAATGGCACGAGTGCGCTGGCTACCTGGCCAATGCGGCGAATGCCACCAATCAGCACCATGCCCACCAGCACCATCAGGATCAGGCCGGTGACCCAGTGCGGCAGGCCGAAGTTGGTTTCCAGCACGTCCGCCACCGAGTTGGCCTGTACCGTGTTGCCAATGCCAAAGGCCGCGACGGCCGCAAAAATAGCAAACAGCACGCCCAGCCAGGCCCACTTGTTGCCCAGGCCGTTGCGGATGTAATACATGGGACCGCCAACATGCTTGCCACGCTCATCCACCTCACGGAAGCGAACCGCCAGTACCGCTTCGGAATACTTGGTGGCCATGCCCACCAGGGCGGTCAGCCACATCCAGAACAGGGCGCCCGGGCCGCCCAGGAACACCGCCGTGGCCACGCCGGCGATGTTGCCCGTGCCCACGGTCGCGGAAAGGGCTGTCATCAGCGCCTGGAAGGGTGGAATTTCGCCCTCGTCTGCTTCTCCACGGGCACGGCCGCTCCACATCAACCGGA
>Ga0208561_100249_pt1 | contig 13878 bp, 10 predicted proteins | sample Shrwel1BS1Day9_FD_187536 | JGI IMG/M metagenome (GOLD analysis project Ga0208561, IMG submission 187536) | Subsurface microbial communities from deep shales in Ohio, USA - Utica-3 well 1 S-1-Day9 (SPAdes) (version 2) ... | reverse complement strand
GGGCGGTGAGCACTTCCATTAGCAGCGGTTGGTAGGTGTCCTTGTACAGGGCGACATCGCCCAGGGCCAGTGCGCCCAGGGTTTCCCCATGGTAGCTGTTGGACAGGTTCACGAAGTTTTTCTTGCCCGGCTTACCGTGGTTTTTCCAGTAGTGGTAGCTCATCTTCAGGGCCGCCTCGATGGCCGAGGAGCCATTGTCGGCGTAGAAGCACTTGTTCAGGCCCTCGGGGGTCACTTCAATCAAGCGCTCGGAGAGTTCCACCACTGGCTCATGCGTGAAGCCGGCCAGAATCACATGCTCGAGATTGTTCACCTGCTCCATGATGGCATTGTTGATGCGCGGGTTGGCATGGCCGAACAGGTTGACCCACCAGGAGCTGACTGCATCGATGTACTGATTACCCTCGAAATCCTCCACCCAAACGCCTTTGCCCCGCTTGACCGGGATCAGGGGTAGGGATTCGTGGTCTTTCATCTGGGTGCAGGGGTGCCATACGGATTTCAGGTCGCGGGCAACGAGGTCGGCATTACGCATGGGAATCTCCGGTCTGGTGTTTGTTCGCTGTTAACCTGCGCGAATATTACAGTTAACGGCGAGCCGAAGAAACCCGACTCAATCCCCACCTTCGTCGGAAAGTTTGAGTCGGGTGGCTGGCGGCACCTGAGCCATGGAGCGTTGGGCTTCTCAGCTTGGCAAACGCTCCCAGACGGTCACTTCAGACAGGGTGTGCTGGAACTTGTGCTGGGTTTCGCGAATCACGAACGGCACTTTCCTTGGTTCACCCACCATGCGGAAGTGCGCACCCAGGTGGTCCTTCAGGCCATCGAGGGTGGTGTAGTTCTCACCGTCTTTCTTGAAACCACCGATCCACTCTTCTTTTGGCGTGTGCTCTTCCAGCCAGGTGTAGGGCGAGGCAATCACCAGAATGCCGCCATCGTTGATGCGTTCGTGGATGCTATCCAGGAAGCGTGCCGGTTTGTACAGCCGGTCAATCAGGTTGGCGGCCAGTACCAGGTCGTAGCCGGTCAACTGGGGTTTGAGGTTGCAGGCGTCGCCCTGCTGGAAAGTGACCCTGCCCGCAGTGTCTTCCAATCCCAATTGCTGGAGTGTGCGGGTGTGGTAGCTCACCAGTTCGCCCTCTTCGGCCAGCGAGTAACGTACCGAGCCCTGTTCCGCCATTTCCACCCCCAGGCGAATAAAGTTGGCCGAGAAGTCCACGCCATCCACGTGGTCAAACACCCGCGCCAGCTCGAAGCTTGCGCGCCCGCAGGCGCTGCCCAAATCCAGTGCCTTGCCGGTAGGCTTGCCCTTCATGGCTTCCAGGGACAAATCCGCAAGAGCTTTCGGGAAGTTATCCACGCCGTACCAGTTGTCTCCAAAATGGAACTCGGCGTACTCCGTCAGTAAGCGGTCGCTTTCGTAATAGGCATTGGGTTTTGGCGCTTCGGCCTCGGATTCGACATAGCGGAAGCCGGCGTGCTGGAAAAAGTGCGGCCGGAAGGCATAGCGCGAAGCCAGGCGGGTTTCGTTGCCGCAGGAAATCCAGGATCCGCCCTTGATCAACTGGTGCTCGCCATCAAACGTGGGCGTGGTGAAGTCGTCATACAGCGGGTGCACCTTGAAGTTGTCGAACGGGTAGGTTGGGGTTTCTGTCCATTGCCAGACGTTGCCCACCACATCGCACCACTGGCCATGACGAAAGCGGGTGACCGGACAGGAAGACGCGCCGTGGTCCAGGTGCAGATTGGCGTTGGCCGGGTTCTCATCCAGTTCTTGCACGCCGGCTTCTTCGCACAAGCGATACCATTCGTCCTCGGTGGGCAGGCGGATGGATTTGCCGGTCTGCTCCTGTTTCCAGGCACAGAAGGCTTTGGCCTCGTGGTAGTTCACCTCCACCGGCCAGTCCCAGGGCATGGTGACTTCTTCGGTCATCAGCCGCAGGTGCCAGCCATCGTTGCGCCAGCACCAGAAGGTTGGATGCGTGGCTTCGGCAAAGGAACGCCAACCCCAGCCTTCGTCGCTCCAGTACTGTTTGTCCTGATAACCACCGTTTTCCACAAAGGCCAGGAATTCCTGATTGCTGACCAGATACTCGCTGGCCTTGAAGGCTTCCACCTGTTCCTCATGGTCGCCGTACTCGTTGTCCCAGCCGTAATACGTATCGTCATAGGGCTTGCCGATACGCACCGTGCCGCCCGGGACTTTGATTAATGTGTTTTCCGGTGCTTCACCGGTCTCGCGAATCGGCGCCCAGGCCGGTTGCTGCCGGACCCGGGCCAGGTCGTGCTGGCGGATCAGGACTGACGATGTTTCCAGGTGAATACGCTCGTGTTCGATACCCATGACGATGGGCCACCAGGGGCTGTCCCAGTCGATGGGCAGATTCAATGGCAGTGATTCGATCAGCTCCAGCACCTTGGCTCGCACTTTGGCCCGGTAGTCCATGACCTCAGCCACGCTGGGCCATTCGTAGTGATCTTCGTTCAGGTCATCCCAGCTCATTTCGTCCACGCCAACGGCAAACGTAGATTCCATCTTCGGATCGATGCGCTCGGGCAACAGCTTGGCGAGTACCAGCTTGTTGATGAAAAATGTTGCCGTATGGCCCAGGTAGAAAATCAGCGGGTGACGCAGTGGGATGGATTTCTGGAAGTAGCCCTGGTCGTCTGCAAGACAGTCGAAAAGCCGGGTGTAAACGTCGAAGGTGTTGGTGAAGTATTGTGCGATTTCCCGACGCTTGGCTTCCGGGTCGTTACCGTCCAGTCTGGGCGTCCTGAGTAGTTTTGGCAGTGTATCCCATGATGCGGAAACGGGATGCCTATCGTGATCCTGGGTCTGGAGCGGCATGGTCAATCAAGTCCTTTGTGTTGTTTCGATGCTGTAAATACGTTGCCAGTGAGTCTCGTGGTTCAGTGTGAGCTTCTCAGGTTACACCAGGATTGATGCCGAAGTTGGCGTAACCCCCTGACAATGAGGTAATCCCCCGCTATGCTCCCGGTTAAAATCATTGGGGCGCTCGGGAGGGCACATGTTGGAATCGTTGCAGACCGGCCTACAGAGCTGGCTCTGGCCAGGGTTGTCGGCCATTTTGACGGTGATGGCAACCTACGCCGTTTATCGGCTGGCCCTCGCGGTTTTTCGCCATTTCTCCAGCTCCAGGGCGGTGATTCGTCTGTTCCTGGACGCCGCAGCCCGAGCCCTTGGGGTGGTCTGTTGTCTGCTGGCCCTGACCGGTGCTCTCAAGGCGGCGCCAGCGGACCTGCCGCTGATGCCCGCCATTCAGCACGTGACCGCCCTGCTGCTGGTGCTTTCCCTGACCTGGGCGTCGGTGCGGTTGACCTCGGCCATTGGCGAGGTGATTGTTGCCCTGAATCCAGTGTTGGAGGGGCAGTGGAAGCGGGCACGCAAAGTGGAAACCCAGACCCGCTTTCTGGTGCGGGCTCTGAATATCCTGATTGTGATTATTGGTTTCGGCGCGGCGCTGATGACTTTCGAGTCGGTGCAGCACATGGGAGCCAGCGTGCTGGCCTCGGCTGGTGTGGGTGGCCTGGTACTGGGTTTTGCGGCGCGCCCGGTGCTGAGCAATTTGCTGGCTGGGATGCAGATTGCCCTGACCCAGCCTTTCCGCATTGATGATGTGCTGCACGTGCAGGGCGAGTGGTGCTGGGTGGAGGAAGTCACAGCCACCTACGTGGTGGTCCGGGTCTGGGATTTACGGCGCCTGGTGATTCCCCTGCAGTGGTTTATCGAGAATCCCTTCCAGAACTGGTCCAGGAATAACTCGGAACTGCTGGGGCCCGTGTTTATCTGGGTGGATTACACCATGCCGATCGAACCGCTGCGCGAAGAGTTCAAGCGGCTACTGGCAGAATCAAACCTCTGGGATGGCCAGTTGGCGACGGTTCAGGTAACCGATGCCAGTGACCAGGCTATGCAGGTACGTTTTCTGATGAGCGCGTCGGACTCTACCCGTAACTGGGATTTGCGCTGCAAGGTTCGGGAGGGGTTGATTGCGTTTATCCGGGACCACTACCCGGCTCAATTGCCTCGCGTACGGGCCCGGCTGGTGGACAGCCCGGAATCCTGAGCTGTCCACCGCAGTTTCAGTGCGCCAGAACCCGTGACAGGAACGACTGGGTGCGTTCGTTTTGCGGGTTGTCGAAGACATCGTGGGGCTTGCCTTCCTCCACAATCTGGCCTTCGTGGATGTAGATGACCCGGTCCGCCACTTCCCGGGCGAAGCCCATCTCGTGGGTCACCACCATCATGGTCATCCCTTCCTTGGCCAGTTCCCGCATGACATCCAGTACTTCACCGATCATTTCCGGGTCCAGGGCCGAGGTGGGCTCGTCAAACAGCATCAGCCGCGGCTCCATCGCCAGAGCGCGGGCAATCGCCACACGCTGTTGCTGGCCCCCGGAGAGCTGGCTGGGGTATTTGTCGGCCTGGTTGCCGATACCCACCCGGTTCAACAGACGCTCGGCCGTAGCGTTGGCCACCACCTGGGAGGCATCCTTCACCTTCATGGGGGCCAGCATGATGTTCTTGCGCACGGTCAGGTGCGGGAACAGGTTGAACTGCTGGAACACCATGCCCACTTCCTTGCGGATCTCGGTCAGTGCTTTCTGGTTACCACCCTTGGGTGCCAATGGATGACTGTCGACTTCCACGGAGCCGGATTCGAATTCTTCCAGGCCGTTAACGCAGCGGATCAGGGTGGATTTACCGGAGCCACTGGCGCCGATAATCACCACTACTTCACCTTGTTCAACCGTCAGGTCAATGTTCTTGAGGACATGCAGCTTGCCGAAGTACTTGTTCATGCCCTTCATTTTTACAATCTGAGTCATGGATCGAGTTCCTTCAGACAGAGGCTACGCCGCGACGCTCAAGCAGTCGCAGAACCAGAGACAGGGACAGCGTGATCGCCAGGTACATGATGGCCACCACGAAGTAGACCTCGAAGGCGGTGAACGTGTTGGCAATGTACACCTGGCCCTGGCGAACCAGTTCGCCCACGCCAATCACCGAGAACAGGGAAGTGTCCTTGATACTGACAATGGCCTGGTTACCCAGTGGTGGAATCATGCGCCGGAATGCCTGGGGCCAGATGATGGACCAGAAGGTCTGGGTCCGGGACAGGCCCAGGGACAGGCCGGCTTCGGTCTGGCCTTTGTCAATGGATTGCACGCCGCCGCGCACCACTTCGGAAATGTAGGCGCCGGAGTTTAACGCAATAGCCGCAATACCAGCGGTCAGAGGATCGATCGGGCCGCCGATGAGGTCGGGCAGGCCGTAGAAGATAAAGAGCACCTGAACCAGGATAGGGGTGCCCCGGAAAATTTCGATGTACGCGGTTGCCGGCCAACGCAGGAACCGGTTCTTGTTGATGCTCAGCAGGCCGAAGATGATGCCCAGCACAAAGCCAATGAGCAGGCCGCCGAAAGAGATCAACAGGGTGTAGGGGATCCCTTTGGCGAGATAGGGGATCGAGTCGATGGCTGCTTGCCAGTCAAACTGAAACTGGAATTCCACAGGCAGTGCCTCCGCAGGAGGTTAAGGGGCCTCTGATTTGTGATTGATCAAAGGCTCCTGAATGTCAAAAACCGCCGGGGCGGGCGCCCCGGCATTGAACATGGGCTCGGTGTTACATGCCGTCTTCAGGCATGGGGCCGAACCACTTCTCGTAGATCATTTTATAGGTGCCATCTTCCTTAATGGATGCCAGTGCATCGTTGACTTCCTCAACCCACTTGCTGCCATCAACCAGGGCGATGCCATACTGCTGGCCTTCGTACAGCTTGCCAACGGTGGTGACTTTGCCTTCGCCTTTGGTACGGGCAAAGTAGCCCACGTTGGGAGCGTCATAGAAGACAGCATCCACGGCGCCAGACATCAGGGCCATGTACATGTCGGAGCTGCCCGGGTAGGGAGTTACGCCGTCGTCGTCTTCCAGGTTAGCCATCAGGTAGTCGTAGGAGGTACTGCCAATCTTGGTACCGACTTTCTTGCCCTCCAGGTCGCTCAGCTCGTCCATGTCGCTGCCTTCACGCACCAGAATGCGCAGACCGGAGTTGTAGTACGGATCGGAGAAATCGACGATTTGCTCCCGCTCTTCGGTAATGGTGATGCCAGCAATCGCAACATCCACGTTACCGGTCTGAAGAGCCGGGATAATGCCGTTGAAGTCCATGGTCTGCAGGTCGTAATCGAAACCTGCGCGCGCCGCAACCTCGGCAATGATTTCCATGTCGAAACCGATCATTTCGCCGGTTTCCTGGTCCATCATTTCGAAGGGAACGAAGCTGGGGTCGGTGACCACCTTCAGGGTTTCTGCGCTGACCGCGGTGGTGGCAACAGACAGTGCCAGACCGGCGCCCAGTGTTTTAAGCCATTTCGTGCTCATGTGTGCTCCTTTCTTCTTTATGGGCTCCGCTTGCCGACGAAGCGGCCATGACGGCAACGGATCACGTTGTCCAGCCATACGGAACGTGTTGATTGGATTGCAACACTTATACCTTAGACTAGTTGTAATGGATTTGCAGTAAATCAGCAGGTTAGAGAAGAGGGGGCGGGAGGGGTTTCGGGAGCGAGGCCCTCCCCGCTGGCGGGAGAAGGCCAGGGAGAGGGAGTAAGGGCATGCTTAGAAGGCGATTTTTTCCCGATCACTGATGCCCAGGTTTTCCCAGATGGAAAGGCTGGGTTGGGCCTGGTTCAGTGTGTAGAAGTGCAGGCCCGGCGCACCGGCGGCCAGCAACTTTTCACACATGCGGGTAACGACTTCCTCCCCGAACTGGCGGATGCTCTCGCTGTCGTCGCCGTAGGCTTCCAGTTGCTTGCGGATCCAGCGGGGGATTTCCGCCCCGCACATGTCGGAGAAACGCACCAGGTTGGAGAAGTTGACGATGGGCATGATGCCCGGCACCACCGGAATGGTGACACCCATCTTCTCCAGCCGGTCGATGAAGTAGAAGTAGCTGTCGGCATTGAAAAAGTACTGGGTGATGGCACTGTTGGCGCCGGCCTGTACTTTGCGCGCGAAGTTCTTCAGGTCATCCTCGGCGCTGCGGGCCTGGGGATGGAATTCCGGGTAGGCGGCCACTTCCAGGTTGAAGTGATCGCCGCTGTGTTCCCGGATGAATTCCACCAGCTCGTTGGCGTAGCGCAACTCACCGGAGGCGCCCATGCCCGAGGGCATGTCGCCCCGCAGGGCGACGATCCGGTTGATGCCGTTCTCTTTATACAGATCCAGCAGTTCGCCGATTTCCTGGCGGGTGCCACCCACGCAGGACAGGTGCGGCGCCGTGGAAATGCCCTGCCTGTGCAGGCTCAGTACGGTCTCGATGGTGCGGTCCCGGGTGGAGCCGCCCGCGCCGAAGGTGACCGAAAAGAAATCCGGGTTCACCTCGGCCAGTTGATTGCGCACGTTCTGCAGCTTCTCCCGCCCCTTGTCCGTCTTGGGCGGGAAGAATTCGAAGCTGAAGCGGCGCTTGAATTGCTTCTGGGATTCCATGGGTGCTTCCGTTTAGTACCTGTAGGTTTCCGGCTTGTACGGGCCTTCGACCGGCACGCCGATGTATTGCGCCTGCTCCGGGGTCATCTTGGTGATCACGCCACCAAAGCCCTCGACCATGGCCCGGGCCACTTCTTCGTCCAGCTGCTTGGGCAGCACCTGGACGTAAACGCCCTTGGCCTTGGAATCTTCCGGCAGGTCGCCGAACTTGCGCTCGAACAGGTACATCTGCGCCAGCACCTGGTTGGCAAAGGAACCGTCCATGATGCGGGACGGGTGACCCGTGGCGTTGCCCAGGTTCACCAGGCGGCCTTCGGACAGCAGGATCAGGTGGTCGTTGGCGGCCTTGTCACGGTAGATCACGTGGACCTGCGGCTTGACCTCGTCCCACTCCCAGTTCTTGCGCATGAAGGCGGTGTCGATTTCATTGTCGAAGTGACCGATGTTGCACACCACGGCGCCGCTCTTCAGGGCTTTGAGCATGTTGGCGTCGCACACGTTCACGTTACCGGTGGTGGTCACCAGCAGATCGGTGCTGCCCAGCAGCTCGGTGTTGATGCCCTGTTCGGTGCCGGTGTTGATACCGTCAATATACGGGGACACGACTTCAAAGCCGTCCATGCAAGCCTGCATGGCGCAGATCGGGTCAGCTTCGGTGACCTTCACGATCATGCCTTCCTGGCGCAGGGACAGGGCAGAGCCCTTGCCTACGTCACCGTAACCAATCACCAGGGCCTTCTTGCCGGACATCAGGTGGTCGGTGGCACGCTTGATGGCGTCGTTCAGGCTGTGGCGACAACCATACTTGTTGTCGTTCTTGGACTTGGTGACTGAGTCATTCACGTTGATGGCCGGCACCTTCAGGGTGGCATCGCGCAGCATTTCCTGCAGGCGGTGCACGCCGGTGGTGGTCTCTTCGGTCACGCCGTGGCAGTTGTTCAGGATGGCCGGGTATTCGTTGTGCAGCAGCTCGGTCAGGTCGCCGCCGTCGTCCAGGATCATGTTCGGCTCCCAGCCGTCCACATCCGCGCCGACAGTCTTGTGCAGGCACCATTCGTACTCTTCTTCGGTCTCACCTTTCCAGGCAAACACGGGAATGCCCTGGGCGGCGATGGCGGCGGCCGCCTGGTCCTGGGTGGAGAAGATGTTGCACGAAGACCAGCGAACGCTCGCGCCCAGCTCAATCAAGGTTTCGATCAGCACGGCGGTCTGGATGGTCATGTGGATGCAGCCCATGATGTTGGCGCCTTTCAGCGGCTGCTCGGCCTTGTACTTCTCGCGCAGGGCCATCAGGGCCGGCATTTCGCCCTCGGCAATCTTGATTTCCTTGCGGCCCCAGTCGGCGAGTTCGATATCGCGGACTTTGTAGTCGTCGAAGTTGTTCGGAGTGCTCATGGTGTTCTCCTGTTAGCCTTTTTCTGCGGTCCCGGAACCAGTTTTGGGTACCGCTTGTATGGGTGTCGGCGGAGATGGGGAACGTCTTTCGCGGAACCGCTACAAGCACCCCTTCGGGGTCCGGCCAGCAATCATAGATTGCTGTCGTTCGGCTGCGCATGAAGCTCCGCTTCATAAACGCTTGCCTCACCCCTGTGCGCTTCTCTCAGGCCATCCATGGCCTTCGAAATTCCGCGAAAGACGTTCCCCATCTCCTCATTCAAACTGTTGGCGCTTGCCATCTCCGGTACGCCGGAATACTTGATGTAGCCTTGTTACTTAAATCGACGGCTGTTTTTAATTCGATAAGCCCTCACCACTTGTTCTGAAGCGGTGGTGAGGTAAGTCTTTTGGGGACTGTTGAGGGCCATGGACGGCCCGAAACAAGCGCACATGGATGTGCTTGTAGCGTGTCCCCGAAAGACTTACCTCGGCGCCGCTACCCTCCATAAAGGTAGCGGGCCGGGCCAGAGTCAAACTCCAGCAGCGTCTTTCAGCGCGGCCGCGCGATCCGTCTTTTCCCATGGGAACGCGGTAAAGGTGTCGTTACCCACGGTCATCTCGAACGGGTCACGGCCGAAGTGGCCGTAGGCCGCAGTCTGACGGTACATCGGGTGCAGCAGGTCGAGCATGTTGGTGATCGCGTACGGGCGCAGGTCGAAGTTGTCGCGAACCAATTGGACGATTTTCTCGTCGCTGATCTTGCCGGTGCCGAAGGTATTCAGGGAAATCGAGGTGGGCTGGGCCACGCCGATGGCGTAGGACACCTGGATTTCGCACTTGTCGGCCAGACCGGCGGCGACGATGTTCTTGGCCACGTAGCGGCCGGCGTAGGCCGCGGAACGGTCCACCTTGGACGGGTCCTTGCCGGAGAACGCGCCGCCACCGTGGCGCGCCATGCCGCCGTAGGTGTCGACGATGATCTTGCGGCCGGTCAGGCCACAATCGCCAACGGGGCCGCCGATCACGAACTTGCCGGTCGGGTTGATGTGGAACTGGGTGTCCTTGTGCAGCAGTTCGGCCGGCAGGGCGTGCTTGACGATCAGCTCCATCACCGCTTCTTTCAGGTCTTCCTGGGTCACGTCTTCGTCGTGCTGGGTGGACAGTACCACCGCGTCGATGCCTGCAACCTTGCCGTTTTCATAGCGGCAGGTGACCTGGCTCTTGGCGTCCGGGCGCAGCCACGGCAGCAGGCCGCTCTTGCGGGCCTCGGCCTGGCGCTGCACCAGACGGTGCGAGAAGTTGATCGGGGCCGGCATCAGTACGTCGGTTTCGTTGCTGGCAAAGCCGAACATCAGGCCCTGATCGCCCGCACCCTGATCTTCCGGCTTCTGGCGGTCAACGCCCTGGGCAATATCAACAGACTGCTTGCCGATGATGTTGATCACGCCGCAAGTGTCGCCGTCGTAGCCCACGTCTGAGGAGGTGTAGCCGATGTCCTTGATCACGCCGCGCACCAGGTCTTCCAGGTCGACCCAGGCGTTAGTGGTGATCTCACCGCCAACGATGGCCACGCCGGTTTTAACCATGGTTTCACAGGCTACGCGGGCGTGCTTGTCTTCGGTCAGGATGGCGTCCAGAACCGCGTCAGAAATCTGGTCAGCCAGTTTGTCCGGATGGCCTTCGGAGACCGATTCGGAAGTAAAAATGCTGTAGTCAGACATAGGTTTGCTCCTCGTTGAGCGTTTGCAATCTATTGTTGTTTCCAGAATTCCCGGACCTGCACCTGAAAGCCGTTGCGCAGGCCGATAAAAAGTTGTTCTCCGGCTTCCAGGCCCGCGTCCGCCGCCCAGGCGGTCAGTTCCTCGGGTTCGAAGCCCAGCCACAGGTCGCCGCAGTTGTCCTTGGCCCAGTCCTGATCGTGGCTGCACAGGTCGCTGACAATGAAGCAGCCACCAGAATTCATCAGCGCCGCCGCATCCAGAAAAATGTCGGCGGGGCTGGGTACGTGGTGCAACACCATGTTGGCGACGATCAGATCGAAGGTTTGGCCGTTTGCCAGAACGGTGTCGGTGACTCCCTCGATCAATCCCACGTTATTCAGCCCTGTCGCCTGACAGGTGGCAGAGGCCTTGGCCAGCATGTCCTGGCTATTGTCCACCGCGACCACCTGCTCAAACAGCTCTGCCAACACCGGCAGGAAGCCACCTTCACCCGGGCCGATTTCCAGCACGCTCTGCCAGTGTTCGCGGGCGTGACGCTTGCGGATCAGATCGGCGGTTGGCTCCGCGTACAGATCGAAAGCTGCGATCAACTCCTGTTGTTCCCGAAATTGCTCAGCGTGCCGGGCGAAGAAGGCCCGGGATTGTTCCGCCCGCTGTTCCCGGATGGACTCGATGTTGGCTTCCAGCTGAACGGGCAGCGGCGCCCGGTCCACGGTTTCGAAAATCTGGCGGATGGCCAGGTCTGTCAGCTTGTCGGTGTTCAGGTTCAGCGGCCGGCGATAGAAAATGGCGTTGCCTTCGCGCTGCGGCTCCAGCAGTCCCGCCTTGTGCATCACCTTTAAATGGTGGCTCATGCCGGACTGGCGCATATCAAACAGCTGGCTCAGTTCCAGTACCCCGAAGGTGTCCCGGCGCAGCACGCGCAGAATCTCCAAGCGCAGCGGGTCTCCGCTCGCCTTGAAGATCGGTGCCAAGTCGTCCACGGAGGACGAAGCAGGTTCGGTAGTGCTGGTTGATGTCATAGAGCGCAGTTTAGGAGGCTTGGTTTGGTTATTCAATATCCATATCAAAATTTTTTGATATAGATTTATGGCGTTGGCATTTGCCCCCGCATACCCTAATCAGCGAAAATACGCGCTTTATTTTTGACCAGCTAAACAGAGGTGCATCCAAGCCCCTCTGAAAAGTCATTTTTTTCCTGAAAACCACTGGAGAATAGTCAATGCCGTCCCGTAAAGATCTCGCCAACGCCATTCGCGCGCTGAGCATGGATGCGGTTCAGAAAGCCAAATCCGGCCACCCGGGTGCGCCCATGGGCATGGCGGATATCGCCGAGGTGCTGTGGAACGATTACCTGAGCCACAACCCGGCCAACCCGCACTGGGCTAACCGCGATCGCTTCGTGCTGTCCAATGGTCATGGCTCCATGCTGCAGTATTCCCTGCTGCACCTGAGCGGGTACGACGTTAGCATTGACGACATCAAGAACTTCCGTCAGCTGCACTCCAAAACTCCGGGCCACCCGGAATACGGCTATACGCCGGGCGTTGAGACCACCACCGGCCCGCTGGGTCAGGGCATTGCCAACGCCGTTGGCTTCGCCGTGGCGGAAAAAGCGATGGCCGCCCAGTTCAACCGTCCGGGCCACGAGATTGTGGACCACTACACCTACGCGTTCCTGGGCGATGGCTGCCTGATGGAAGGCATCTCCCACGAAGTGGCCTCCCTGGCTGGCACTCTGGGCCTGGGCAAGCTGATCTTCTTCTATGACGACAACGGCATCTCCATCGACGGTGAAGTGGACGGCTGGTTCACCGACGACACGCCCAAGCGTTTCGAGTCCTACGGCTGGCAGGTGATCCCGGCGGTTGACGGCCACGATCCGGAAGCCGTGCGTGCAGCCATCGAGGCTGGTCGCGCCAACACGGAGCAGCCCACCATCATCTGCTGCAAGACCATCATTGGTTTTGGTTCCCCCAACAAGCAGGGTACCGAATCCTGCCACGGCGCGGCACTGGGTGAAGACGAAGTACAGCTGACCCGTGAACAGCTGGGCTGGGAATACGGTCCGTTCGAAGTGCCTTCTGAAATCTACGCCGGCTGGGACGCGAAAGAAAAAGGCGCCGCCGCGCAAAGCGCCTGGGAAGCCAAGCTGGCTGCCTACGAGGAAGCCGAGCCGGAACTGGCTGCCGAGTTCAAGCGTCGCATGAGCGGTGAGCTGCCGGCGGACTTCTCCGAGAAGGCGCAGGCCTATATCCAGGAGTGCCAGGACAAGGGCGAGACCGTAGCTTCGCGTAAGGCTTCCCAGAATACCCTGAACGCCTACGGCCCGCTGCTTCCGGAACTGATGGGCGGCTCCGCCGATTTGGCCGGCTCCAACCTGACCATCTGGTCCGGCTGCAAGGGCCTGAGCAAAGACGACGCCTCCGGCAACTACATCTACTACGGCGTGCGCGAATTCGGCATGGCCGCGATCATGAACGGCATCGCCCTGCACGGTGGCCTGGTGCCTTACGGCGCCACCTTCCTGATCTTCATGGAATACTGCCGCAACGCCGTACGCATGGCCGCGCTGATGAAGCAGCGTTCCATCTTCGTGTTCACCCACGACTCCATCGGCCTGGGCGAAGACGGTCCCACGCACCAGCCCATCGAACAGCTGGCCAGCCTGCGCACCACGCCGAACATGAGCACCTGGCGCCCGGCCGATACCGTGGAAACCGCCGTGGCCTGGAAATCTGCCCTGGAACGCACCGACGGCCCGACCGCCATGGTCTATTCCCGTCAGGGCCTGCCGCACCAGCAGCGTGACGCCGAGCAGCTGGCCAACGTGGCCAAGGGTGGTTATATCCTGTCTGACAGCGAAGGCATGCCCGAGCTGATCCTGATCGCCACCGGTGGCGAAGTAGGCCTGGCTCAAGACGCTGCCGCCAAGCTGCGGGAGCAGGGCAAAGCCGTCCGTGTTGTTTCCATGCCATCCACTGACGTGTTCGACGCCCAGAGCGCCGAGTACAAGCAGCAGGTGCTGCCGCTGGAAGTCACCAGCCGCATCGCCGTGGAAGCGGGCATTGCCGACTACTGGTACAAGTACGTGGGCCTCGACGGCCGGGTGGTGGGCATGACCACCTTCGGCGAATCCGCTCCGGCCGGTGAGCTGTTCAAGGAATTCGGCTTTACCGTCGACAACATCCTGGAAGTGGCCGACGAACTGCTGGACGCCTGATGAACCGAGCCAAGCCTTTTCGAGTTGCCATCAACGGCTATGG
>Ga0208561_100236_pt1 | contig 14630 bp, 10 predicted proteins | sample Shrwel1BS1Day9_FD_187536 | JGI IMG/M metagenome (GOLD analysis project Ga0208561, IMG submission 187536) | Subsurface microbial communities from deep shales in Ohio, USA - Utica-3 well 1 S-1-Day9 (SPAdes) (version 2) ... | reverse complement strand
TGAAAAGTTTGAAGCAAGATTTGAATCCTTTAAAAATCCTGAAGACATTGATTTCGTTGACGAAGAAACCGAAGAAAAGTATAAGCAAGCGGTACAGAGATTAAAAGATGCAATTGAACTAAACGAGCCTGATAGAGTTCCGATTGCACCTAATATTGGTTTTTATCCAACAGAATACGCTGGAATTACTGCAGAAGAAGCAATGTATGACTATGATAAGTTAGCAATGGCTTGGGAGAAGTTTAATAAAGATTTTGATTTTGATTTTTTAGCTACATCGACTATGATTGGTCCTGGGGCTGTATTCGAGACACTTGATTACCAATTGTATAGATGGCCTGGTCATGGAACAGACGAAAATACCTCTTATCAATGTGTTGAAGATGAATATATGAAGGCAGACGAATATGATGCACTTATTGCCGACCCATCTGGATTTTGGATGAGAGACTATTTGCCGCGTATATTTGGAAGTTTAGCACCTTGGTCTCAACTGCCTCCTTTTACAGACTTAGTAGAACTACCTTTTGTAGGCTTTAGTATGTTCCCGATTGGCCTACCTGATGTTCAAGAATCATTTGAGAAATATCTTGAAGCTGGAAGACAAGCATTAGAGTGGATTCAAGCTGTTGGTGAGATTGATGGTAAAGCAAGCGCGGTTCAAGGACTTCCTGGATTTATGGGAGGAGTTACTAAAGCTCCATTCGATGTACTTAGCGATACCTTAAGAGGTACTCAACCGCTTATGATTGATATGTTCCGGCGTCCTGAAAAGATACTTGAAGCAATGGAACAGATTGTACCGATTATGATTGAAACAGGAGTAAGAGGAGCAACTGCTAACAATAATCCAATGGTATTTATACCTCTTCATAAAGGCGCCGATAGTTTTATGTCTAGAGAACAGTTTCTGAAGTTCTATTGGCCTACTCTAAAAAAGGTGATTATAGGACTAGTAGAAGAAGGATGTGTTCCATTTCTATTTGTCGAAGGAGCTTATAATGAACGGTTAGATTTAATAGCTGATCCAGAATTACCAGAAGGAAGAACTTACTGGCTGTTTGATAAGACCGATATGGTTGAAGCTAAGAAACATCTATCTGGTAAGGCTGCTATTGGCGGAAATGTCTCAGCTTCATTAATAAAAACAGGAACTTCAGAAGAAGTAAAGGATTATGTAAAAAATCTTATAGATGATGTAGCCGATGGTGGTGGCTTCATTCTTAGTACTGGTGTCGTTGTTGATGATGCTGAAGCAGAAAACTTAAAGGCAATGATTGAAGCTGGCCGAGAATACGGAGTATATTAAATAGTTTTAAAATGAGTCTAGTTGTATAGCTGGACTCATTTTAAATATACATTTATATTTTTATTTTTAAAATTAGAGTTAAACTTCAATTAGAGATCAATAGGGTTTCGTGAATTTTTAAGGAGTGATTATTTAATGAGTAATACTTTAGAATCAACTGATTCTAACCAACAGATATCCTCATACCGTTGGGTGATATTAGGAATTGCATGGCTTAGTTTCTTTTCTATGGCAATGGCTTGGTATGTCATGCCAACGCTTGAGCATAAACTTGTAGAATTGTATCAGTTAAGCTCATCACAATATTCAACTGCTCTAACAGTTCCATTTTTGATTGGTGGTGTTTTAGCTATTGGCGGAGGAATGTTGGCAGACCGATTAGGAATTAGAAAAGCTGCTTCTTTAGGAATAATTATTTCTGGGCTTGGAATTTTAGGCAGGTCACAAGTCGGAGGATTCATTTCTTTATTGACACCAATGATGGTTGTTGGCATAGGATTAGGATTAGTTATGCCTAATCTGCCTAAATTAGTAAGTGTATGGTTCCCACCGGAAGAAACAGGACTTGCAACTGGTATTTATAATACGGCATTGATGGGAGGAATGTCAACGGGTTTAGTAATAGCTCCTTTTCTTCCAAGCTGGTTTGTTGGAAATATCATTCTAGGTACAATTATAGTAGTGTTAGGAATAATCTTCTTTGCAATAGTGAAGGATTCACCTCCGGGTAAAGAATTGCCTTCTTCTTCTTTGCTAGAAGGAATCAGCACAGCAATAAAGAGCAGAAGTGTTTGGTCAGCTGCATGTGCTGTGTTTTTAGGATTAGCCGGTATGGTTTCGGTTCAGGGTTCTCTTCCAGCGGCATTAAATAAAGTGTATGGGCTACCAATGGCTACTGGGGGAAGAGTAGCTTCTTTGATATCTTATTTTGGAATTATTGGTTCTTTAACCTTTCCGGCGTGGGCAAATAAATTAGATAAAAGAAAGAGTTTTTTAGTCGTATTGGTTATAGGATTTCCAGTACTTATGTTTCTTACCTGGATATTAGGTGGAAATCCAATTATCTTGTGGGTAGGAACCGCTCTTGCAGGATATATTGCTGGAGGATCACTTCCTATGTTTATGGAAGTTCCAGCTTTTTTACCGCATATAGAGGATGACCCAATAAAATCACAACATGTTGGAGGCGCATCTGGTTTGTTAACTTCTCTAATGAATATTGGGGGTTTTATAGGGTTACCATTTATAGTAATGCCAGTAATATCATCTTTTGGGTACACAAAAGGGTTTATGGTTGCATTGCTTATTTTCTCTGCACAAGCAATTTTTGCATTAAGAATTACATTTCCGAGAGCTAAAGAGAATGAATTTGAAGATAAAGCAGAAAGTGTTTAATGGGATATCTTTTAACTTAAGGAAAAGCTTGACTTTAGGGTTGTTATGTGGTACTATCTAATTAAATAAAGTATGGTTGTCTATACAAGGTGAGGTTTATGAAAAAAAATTATAATCAAGAAACAGAAAAAATCGATAAAGATTCGTTCATTCCTATCTACTATCAACTAGCAAAGATTCTTGAAAGACAAATTTTGAAAGGGAAGCTGCAACCAGGAGAATCTTTAGCATCAGAGAATGAAATTGCTAAAAAATATGACATTAGTCGTATGACTGTAAGAAAAGCAATTTCTGAACTTGCGGATGCTGGTATGGTTTATACTGAAAAAGGTAAGGGAACCTTTGTTGCTAAACCTAAGTTAGAAGATGTAGTATTTGAATTAAAGAACTTTCACGAGGAGATTAAAAGTAGAGGAATGCAGCCTCGAACTAAGCTTTTAAAAGTGAAGATAGTTAGGGCTGATGAGTTACTTGCTGAAAAGCTAGAAGTTCCTCTCAATACTAATTGTTTATATTATCGTTTACTTTTATCTACACAAGAAGAACCATTAATTTATGAAAATAAGTATGTAGTCTATACTAAGCAAAAACCAATATTAGAATCGGAATTAAATGACCCTTCTTTGTCGAATTTAGCAACTCATCATGGTGAAAAATTTCCTACGATGAGTAGAAGAGTTTTACACGCATCAGTGGCTAATGAAGAAGAAGTAGATATTCTTGGAATAGAATTAAATTCACCAGTCTTTGTTGTTGAACAAACATTGTATGATTCTGATAAGAAACCAGTTGGCTGGGGCAAATCAATTTGCCGAGGTGACCGTTTCAAATTTACGAGTTCTGTCAGTTGGTCAATGGATAATACTGAAGATTAAAGGAGTCTATTAGCATGAGAGAAGAATTAATAAGTGCAATTGCTGATTTAAAAGAAGATGAAGCACTTACATTAGTTAAACAAAAACTTGAAATGGGTGAAACACCTCTTGAAATTGTAGAGCAATGTCGATTAGGTGTAGAGATTGTTGGTAAGCGATATAGAGAAGAGAAGTATTTTTTATCAGATTTAATAATGTCAGAGGAAATTCTAAGAGGTGTAATGGAGATTATAACACCGTATTTTACACAAAAGTATGGTGACCAAGAAGAAATTAATATTATTATGGGAACTATCGAAGGCGATATACATGATTTAGGTAAGAACATTATTATTTATCTATTGAAATCAGTAGGAATTAATGTTTATGATTTGGGTGTAGATGTTAAGCCAGAAGAATTTGTTGCTGCTTTAAAAGAAACTAATGCATCACTTCTAGGTATTTCAGTAGTATTAACATTCTGTATTAATGGAGTAAAGAAAGTAGTAGATCTACTAGACAAATCTGGATTAAGAGATGACGTAAAGATAATTATAGGTGGATATCCTGTAAATCAAAAGGTTAAAGAGTATACAGGAGTTGATTATTTTGAAAACGACCCTAATAAAGCGGTTGATTTAATCAAAGATATAGTTGCGAATGAGGAATAACTTTCTAATTTTCAGAATATTGAGTAGAATAAATATAATAGGTGGTGTCTGATTTGCAGAATATTTTTGTTGCCTGTAATACTTTAAAGGATGAAGTTATGCTTGTAGTAGAAGATTTAAAAGTAGATGCTCCAATTATCTGGATTGATTCTGGACTTCATGATTTTCCAGAAAAATTAAATAAGGCTATTCAGGAACAAATTAATAGAATAGCAAATGTAGAAAATATTATACTGTTATTTGGAGTTTGTGGGAATTCTTTGCTTGGCTTACATTCATCTAACGCCCGAATGATATTTCCAAAAGTAGATGATTGTATAGCCTTATTTCTAGGCAGTAATGAAAGAAAACAGACGTTAGATAAAAAAGCACCTTCTTATTATTTTACTAAAGGTTATTTAGAAAATGAATCAAATATTTGGTCTGAATATAATTATTGCATAGACAAGTATGGCTTAAAAAAGGCTAAAAAGATTTATAAAAGAATGTTACATAACTATAAAGAAATAAAAGTGATTGATACAGAAGCTTATGAGCCGAAGGAAATCATTGAGAGAACTAGTAACATTGCTAATGAATTCGAATTAAGTCATAAAGTAGTAGAAGGTTCTCTAAGGCTTATTTATAAAGCTTTTAACGAAGAATGGGATGAAGACTTTGCTATAATAGATGCTGGAGATCAAATTGTCTATAAGGATTTAATTATAAAACAATGAGGATAAATTAGTAAAAGAATGAATAGGAGGTAAATAAAATGACTAATCAAGAACTTTCTTCACAAGAAAAAAGAGCGGAGATATTTGCTGATTGGTTATCACCTAAAGATATAGAATTTGTAGATGAGAAAGCAAAAGAAGCATACAAAAAAAGAGCACAAAGATTAATTGATGTGGTTAATTTAAAGCAACCAGATAAGGTTCCAGTCATTCCTAATGTTGGCTTTTTTCCTGCTTTTTATGCTGAGATGACTCCAGAAGATATAATGTATGATTATGATAAATTTGAAGAATCTTATAAAAAATATACTTTTGATTTTGAACCTGATGCATATAAAGGTTCTATTGAAGCAGTTCCAGGAAAGGTTTTTGAAGCTTTAGGATATAATCTATATCAATGGCCTAGAAATGGAACTCCTGCGGAGACTTCTTATCAATGTGTAGAAGATGAATATATGAAACCTGAAGATTATGATGCTTTAATAGATGATCCTACAGATTTTTGGTTGAGAAGGTATTTGCCTCGTATATGTGATGAGCTTCGCCCTCTTCAAAATTTAGGGGCACTTACTAGTATTATTGAAATGCCATTCACTCCTCCGGCTCTTATTCCTTTTGGAACACCTGATGTGCAATCGGCGCTTAAGAGTTTAATGGAGGCAGGAGAACGAGCGTTAGAATGGTTTGAAGCAGCGAATAGTATTAATACACAGATAATTTCTGCTGGATATCCGTTATTTATGGGTGGAGGTTCTAAGGCACCGTTTGACATATTAGCAGATACATTAAGAGGAACTCAAGCAGCAATGTTAGATATGTTCCGGCGACCTGAAAAATTGCAAGAAGCAATGGAAAGATTAACTCCTTTAGCATTAAAGATGGGAATTAATTCTGCTACAGTTAATAACAACCCTTTTGTATTTATGCCTCTTCATAAAGGAGCCGATAGTTTCATGTCTAGAGAACAATTTAAAGAGTTCTATTGGCCTACTTTAAATAAAGTAATTAATGGTTTAATAGAAGAAGGATTAGTTCCATTATTATTTGCCGAAGGTGCCTATAATGAACGTCTTGATATTATTAAAGAAGATATCCCAAAGGCTAGTACATTATGGATGTTTGATAAGACTGATATGAGAAAGGCTAATGAAATATTAGGCGATACGGCTTGTATAGCAGGTAATGTGCCTAGTTCATTAATGTCTACCGGAGATCCTAAAGATGTAAGGTCTTATTGTAAAGAGTTAATAGAGGATGTCGGTGAAAATGGAGGCTTTATTTTAACCACAGGAGCAGTAACTGATGAAGCTAAACCTGAAAATATTGAAGCAATGATTGAAGCAGGTAAAGAATATGGAGTATATTAAAACCTACATTAATTATTAATGAGGTCAATAAAAATTATAATTTGATAGATGATGATAAGAAAGATAAGAGAAAATAATAAATATATTTCCTGGTAAATAATGTAATATTTGCTTTTGCTGATATCTTCCTATATAATAATGTAGAAAAATCCCCTGCTAAATGCAGGGATATATTTTTGAAATTATCTTTTTGTGTTATAATATAATTTAGAATCGATTATGAATTATGATATAAGCAGGGGGGAAAGCAAATTGAAAGCAGCAGAAAAAGAAAAAAAGTATTTTATACGTACCTACGGTTGTCAAATGAATGAACATGATTCAGAAAAACTAGCTGGTGTTCTCCAAGAAGAAGGTTATAAACCGACTGACGAGATTGAAAACGCCGATGTTATTATTTTAAATACATGTTGTGTTAGAGAAAATGCAGAATTAAAAGTTTATGGAAAAGTAGGATCTTTAAAAGAATATAAACGACAGAATCCAGATCTTTTAATCGGAATTTGTGGCTGCATGATGCAACAAGAGGAAGTTGTAAAGGAGATTAAGGAGAAGTATTCTCATGTAGATATGGTCTTTGGAACTCATAATATTCATGAATTTCCTCGTTTGTTAGCTGAAGCTAAGAAAGCATCTGATCCTTTAATTGATATTTGGGAAGAAAAAGAAGGATTAATTCCAGATTTACCGTCTAAACGTGAATCAGATCATAAAGCTTGGGTTACAATAATATATGGTTGTAATAATTTCTGTACATACTGCATTGTTCCTCATGTTCGCGGAAGGGAAAAGAGTCGTCCATTAAAAGATATAGTTGATGAAGTAAATAAGTTAGCTGACGATGGAGTTAAAGAAGTCACTCTTTTAGGCCAAAATGTCAATTCTTATGGCAAGGATTTAGATGAAGATATTGACTTTGCTGATCTATTATCGGCACTAGATAAAGTCGAATATATAGCAAGAATTCGTTATATGACTTCGCATCCTAGAGACTTTAATAATAGATTAATTGAGACTATTGCTAATACAGATAAGGTCTGTGAACATTTTCATCTACCTATTCAGTCAGGTAGCGATAGAATTCTCAAAGAAATGAATCGTGGCTATAGCCAAGCAGAATACTTAAAAGCAACTAAAAAAATTAAAGAAATGCTCCCTGAGGCTGCAATTACCACGGATATTATTGTAGGTTTTCCAGGTGAGACTAAAGAAGATTTTGCTGAAACATTAAAAGTAATAGAAGAAGTTGAATTTGATATGGCTTACACTTTTAAATATTCCCAAAGAACTGGCACCCCAGCAGCTAAAATGGAAGAACAGGTAGATGAAGAGGTTAAACAGGAAAGATTACAACAGTTAATGGATTTACAAAGTGAAATCAGCAGGAAACAGAATGAAAAGCTAGTTGGCAAGAAAGTAGAGGTCTTTGGTGAGGGAGAAAGCAAGAATAATCCCGATAGACAGATGGGAAGAACCAGGAGTAATAAGATAGTCATCTTTGATGCCGACTCTGATTTGACAGGAGAGTTAATAAATGTTAAGATAAATAAGGCATCAAGTTGGACATTATTTGGAGATTTGGTTAAATAATCTCTAAATAATGAAGGAGATTAATTTTTTTTCTTGAAAAGTTGTCTATGGTAACAAAATTTGGAGGTGTATTAATTATGTCAATTATTGAAAAAGCAGAAGCATTGGGAGAGGAAATCGTAGATTCAGCTGAATATACTAAGTTGAAGAAAGCTGAGGAAGTTATGCATAGTGATGATGATGCAAAAGCATTATTAGATGAATTCCAAGCTAAGCAGAAGCAGTTACAGATGGCACAGATGAATGGTCAGCAGGTTACTCAAGAGCAACAGCAAGAACTACAAGCTCTTCAAGGTAAGATGCAGCAAAACGAAAGTATTAAGAGCTTCATGGAAGCACAACAACAGTTTGGTCAAGTTATGGAATCTATCAATAAAGTTCTAACTAACTTTATTGAAGGCAAAGATGCGGAAGCTGATGCTGGCGGTTGTTGTTAATTAATCAAGTTTTCAAATATTAGTACTTAACTAAGAGATCACAGGTAATCTATCCTGTGGTCTTTTTTCTTTATCTTTAATAGTACTTGTGATATAATGTTATGTTGAGAACACAAGGATATTACTGGTTTTACATAAATTAATAACACGGAGGTGCCAATGGTGGCTAAAAAATTAACTCCTATGATGCAGCAGTACTTTTCAATTAAGAATGAATATGATGATGCGATTCTTCTATTTAGATTAGGTGACTTTTATGAGATGTTTTCTGATGATGCTAAGTTGGCAGCTAAAGAGTTAGAATTGACTTTAACTTCTCGTAATAAAGGTAAAGGTGATAAGACACCCATGGCTGGTATTCCTTATCACTCAGCTGAACCTTATATTGCTACTTTAATTGATAAAGGATATCGAGTAGCAATCTGCGAACAGGTAGAAGATCCTAGTCAAGCTAGTGGTTTAGTTAAACGAGAGGTTGTAAGAGTTATTACTCCTGGGACAGTTATTAATAATGAATTTTTAGAAGAAAAAAGTAATAATTATTTAGCTGCGATTGCTGTTGGTAAAGAAGGTTTCGGTTTTGCCATTGTTGATATATCAACAGGTGAATTTTCAATTACTGAATTAACCGGCGAGGAAGCAGTAGATAATTTAATTGATGAGTTAGCGCGAGTTAATCCTACGGAGTGTTTAATTGATCCTCAACTCTATAAAAATTCTAGAGTGATGAGTTATATTAAAGAAGAACTCGATCCGATTTTAAACGAAATAGAAGAACGTTTTAGTTATAGCCAGGCCTATGATCTATTAATTGATCATTTTGATGTTTCATCTTTAGATGGATTTGGCTGTGAAGAGTTAAAGATTGCGGTTAAAGCAGCAGGTGCTATCTTAGATTTTCTTTTAGAAACACAGAAACGAACTTTAAAACATCTACAACAGATAAGTACCTATTCAACTCAAGAATATATGATCTTAGGTGCTAACACTAGACGAAATTTAGAGTTAACTAAGACGATGCGTGATCATGATTATAAAGGAAGCTTACTTTGGGTCCTAGACCACACAGTAACCGCTATGGGCGGGCGTAAGTTACGTAAATGGATTGAACAACCTTTATTGGATACAAACAAGATTAGCGCTCGTTTAGAGGCTGTAGCCCAGTTGCAGGATAATATCTTTCTTAAAGAAGAGTTAAAAGATAATTTAGATAAATCATATGATATTGAACGCTTAATAGGTAAAGTTACTTACGGTTCAGCTAATGGACGCGATTTGATTGCCTTAAAGAACTCAATATCTATCTTACCCGAAGTTAAAGAAATATTAAGCAACTTTTCGGCGCCTAAGTTAACAAGTTTACAAGATAATTTAGATACTTTAATCGATAATGCTATTAAAGAAGAACCACCGGTTACTATAACCGAGGGAAGCTTAATCAAAGACGGTTATCATCAAGAATTAGATGAATTTAGACAAGCTATGAATGAAGGTAAAGATTGGATTACTAATTTAGAACAAGAAGAGAAAGCAAGGACAGGAATTAAATCGTTAAAAGTAGGATTTAATAAAGTACATGGTTATTATATCGAAGTAACAAAGGCTAATTTAGACCTAGTTCCCGATAATTATGAAAGAAAACAGACGCTTTCTAATAGTGAAAGATATATCACACCAGAATTAAAAGAAAAAGAATCTAAAATCTTAAATGCCGAAGAAGAAAGCGTTGACTTAGAATATGAAATCTTTACTGGATTTAGAGAAAAGATTGCTGAAGAGACAGAAAGAATCCAATTAGCCGCGGATATCTTAGCCCAATTAGATGTATTATCTTCTTTAGCTGAGGTAGCTTTGAATAATAATTATTGTCGACCAAAGGTTAATGCTAGCGATGTAATTGAGATTAAAGACGGACGCCATCCAGTAGTTGAGGAAATGTTACAAGAAGAGACTTTCGTTCCTAATGACTGTTATTTGGACTGTGACCAGGATAGATTTTCGATCATTACTGGGCCTAATATGTCAGGAAAATCGACTTATATGCGTCAAATTGCTTTAATTACTTTATTAGCTCAGATAGGAAGTTTTGTACCAGCAGAGAATGCTAAGATCGGTATTGTTGACCGCATCTTTACTCGAGTAGGAGCTTCGGATGATTTAACTACTGGACAGAGTACTTTTATGGTAGAGATGAATGAGGTAGCTAACATCCTAAATAATGCCACTCGTAATAGCTTAATTATTTTAGATGAAGTTGGTCGTGGGACTAGTACTTATGATGGACTAAGTATTGCTTGGGCAGTTACTGAATACATAAGTGATGAAAGTAAGATTGGAGCTAAATCTCTCTTTGCAACTCACTATCATGAACTAACTGAATTGGAAGATAGACTATCTGGAGTTAAGAATTATAATGTAGCAGTTAAAGAAGAAGGAGAAGAGATTGCCTTCTTACGTAAGATCATTCCCGGAAGAGCCAATGATAGCTATGGTATTGAAGTAGCTAAACGGGCTGGAGTACCTAGGCCAGTAATTGAAAGAGCTAACCAAGTATTAGCAAAATTAGAAGCAGAATCTGATAATTACCAGCGTCTGAATACTAATTTTAAAAAAGATATTAAAAATGATGATACCAAGAATGAAAATGATATGACAACAGATAATCTAACATCAGTTGTTAAAGAAACCGAAGCCAAAGAGATTCAAAAGCAAAAGATTAAAAAACGGAAAGATGAAGAAAAAGAAGTAAATAATATAGCTCAGCTACCCTTATTCACTTCACAAACCAGCGAAGTCTTAGAAGAGATAAGTGAATTAGATATTATGTCGATGACACCGTTAGAGGCTATGAATAAATTACACCAATTACAACAAGAAGCTAAAGAAGAATTACAAGATAAAGGACTAGCCTAAAAGATACTAGGGAGTGAAATCAATGACTAAAAGGATTCAGCTTTTATCAGATGAGGTTATTAATAAGATTGCTGCCGGAGAAGTAATTGAGCGTCCAGCTTCGGTAGTTAAAGAATTAGTTGAAAACTCCATTGATGCTAATAGTACTGAAATCGAGGTTCATATTGATAATGGAGGTAAAGACCTAATTCAAGTTATAGATAACGGCCAAGGAATGGTCCGTGATGATGCTAGATTAGCGTTAGAACGTCATGCTACTAGTAAGATAACCGAAGCTAATGACCTTTTTTCAATTCGTACTCTCGGCTTTCGCGGTGAAGCATTGCCTAGTATTGCTGCTGTTTCTAGGATGGAAATTAAGACTAGAACTAAAGAGGAATTAGGTGGTACGATATTAAAAGTAGAAGGTGGTCAAATTAAACAGGTTAAGGATATTGGTTGTTCAGTAGGAACTAATATTATAGTTAAAGACCTCTTTTATAATACACCGGTTAGATATAAGTACTTAAAGACTGCGGCAACAGAGATAAGTAGAATTAGTGATATTATTAATCGTCTAGCGTTAGCATATCCAGAAATTTCATTTAAATTAACTCATAATCAGAAGAAGATACTAGAAAGTCCGGGTAATGATAACTTATTAGACTGTATCCTAAGTATTTATGGTAGAGAAATAGCTAAAAGTATGATCAAGGTTAATTATGAAGATAAGTACATGAAGATTAGTGGTTACGTTTCGAAACCTAATATTAATCGAGCTTCTCGTAAACATCAATCTTTCTTTATTAATCGTCGCTATATTAAGAGTAAAGTCTTAAGTGAAGCAATAGGCGAGGCCTATCATACTCTATTGGCTAAAGGTCGACATCCAATTGTTATTTTAACAATTAAATTAAATCCAATCCTAATAGATGTCAATGTACATCCTACTAAGATGGAAGTTAACTTCAGTAGAGAAAAGGAAGTCTATAATGTCGTCAAAGATGGAGTAAAAGAAGCATTACAGAATACGGATTTAGCACCTCAAGTCAAATTGAATGCTCGGAAAGGTTCTGAGCAATTTAACAAAAACAAAACTAAAAAGACTAATAAAGAAAGTAAGAAGAGACAATCCTCTAAAGAAAAGTTATCTAATAAAAGACAGCCTAATGATGAACAGCAGAGACTAAATTTAACTACGGGTGAAAAGGCTACGAATAGAAGAAATAAGACTAATAAAAGTTTAAGTCGAAAGAAAGAAGAAACAAAATCAAATCAGCAGATTAAGATTCAACCAAAAGAAGCAAAAAAAGAGTCTAAACAGAACGATAATAAAGATCATATTGAAGAAGAAAGAAAAGAACAAGTAAGAGATAAAATTACGCAAGAAAAGAATGATAAAGAACATAATAATCATAACAAAAATATTAATATTAGAGAAGAAAGCGAAGAATATGATGCTGTACCTACTCTTTTCCCTTTAGGTCAAGTACATAAGACTTATATTGTCGCCCAAGACGAAGATGGCTTTTATATTATTGACCAACATGCTGCGCATGAACGAATTCTTTATAATCAAATTTTAGAAAACTTTGAATCAACGACTGTACAGTCACAACCATTATTAATCCCTTTACAATTAGAATTAACGAGACCAGAGATTGAAATTCTTAAAGAACATCAAGATAATTTAGAGAAACTCGGTTTTGATATTGAACATTTTGGCGGACAGACTTATTTGGTTAGAGCAGTCCCTTATTTATTACACCAACTCAATACTAAGGAAGTAACTTTAGATATTATAGATAATTTGTTAGAAAAAGGTTCAGTAAAAGAACCAACTAAGATAATTGAAGATTTAATTATTCTTATCTCTTGTCGTAGTGCAATTAAGAGTGGCGATAAATTAGTACCAGGTGAAATGGAGGAACTATTAAAAAAACTAGAAAGAACAGAAAATAAATATACCTGTCCTCATGGAAGGCCAACAATTATTCACTTCTCCCAATCAGAATTAGCTAAAAAGTTTAAGCGAAACTAAGAAAGGGTGTTAAGTATGCAGGAACCATTAGTAGCAATTATCGGTCCTACTGCTGTTGGGAAGACAAAGTTATCATTAACTTTAGCTAAAAGATTTAATGCAGAGATTATTTCTGGTGATTCAATGCAAGTCTATAAAGGAATGGATGTCGGTACGGCTAAACCAACAGTAGAAGAACGAAATAATATACCTCATCATATGATCGATATTCTCTCTCCAAAAGAGGAATTTAGTGTAGCTGATTTCCAAGCAAGGGTTGATGAATTGATACCAAAAATAATTAACCGTAACCGTCTACCAATGTTAGTAGGAGGTACCGGTCTATATGTTAAAGCCTTAATCCAAGGTTTTATCTTTCCTGATATGGAGACCGACTGGAAATTAAGAGAGAGATTAGAAGCAGAAGCAGAAGAATATGGTACAGAATATGTACATAATAAATTAAAAGCGATCGATCCTCCTTTAGCAGAGAAATTACATCCTAATGATCTGCGGCGGGTTATTAGAGGTATTGAAGTCTATAAACAGACTGGTAAAACTAGTACTCATTTTAAAAAGGAAGCAAAAGAACGTCCTCCAAGATACAGAGCAATTAAAATTGGATTAAGGAGAGAGCGGGAAGAACTTTATGATAGGATTAATCGTCGTGTAGATATCATGATAGAAGAAGGATTAATCGAAGAAGTAAAAGAGTTATATGAAACCGGTTATGACCGAGATCTTCAGTCTATGCAGGGGCTAGGCTATAAAGAAATTATCGGTTACTTAGAAGGTGAATACGATCTAAAAGAAGCTATTCGACTAATCAAACGAGACACACGCCACTTTGCTAAGCGACAGTTAACTTGGTTTAGAAAAGATAAGGAGATTGATTGGTTTGATGTAGATAAAATGAAATTTGAAGATTTAATTACTCAGACTGAAGAACTAATTAGAACTAATTTACAGCCTGAAGACAAAAAATTAATAGAAGGTTAAATTAATATAATATTTTTATAACCGATATGTTTTTTAAACATGTCGGTTTTTTATATCTTAATTTCCTCTTCACAAATTAAATATATTTACATATAATAATTAGTGCTACTACTCTTTAATTTAAGGAAGGAGTGAGTAGTAAATTGAAAAGGAAAGATATTATTAAAGAGTTTGAGAATGGTAAGTTATCGATTACTAAAGTTTTACGTCTTCTGAATAATCAACAGACTACTTATAATAATCTTGCCTTGAAAACTAAGGAAGAACCCCCAAATACCTCGGAGAAAAAAATTAAAAAAATAAAAGATAGATTAGAAGGATTAATCGGTTTAAGAAAGATTAAGAACTTAGTTGAAGAATTAGAAGCTTTCGTTAAGATT
>Ga0208561_100235_pt1 | contig 14634 bp, 19 predicted proteins | sample Shrwel1BS1Day9_FD_187536 | JGI IMG/M metagenome (GOLD analysis project Ga0208561, IMG submission 187536) | Subsurface microbial communities from deep shales in Ohio, USA - Utica-3 well 1 S-1-Day9 (SPAdes) (version 2) ... | reverse complement strand
AATAATATATCAGATAAATATTAATATGTCAAATTAATTAACTAAATAAATTGACTTGTTTACTTAAATGTAGTATAATTTACCTAAGAGGTGATAAAATTGAAGTTTGACAAAGAAAAATTTTCCAAGCAGTTGAAATTTGTTACTCAAAATATAAACATATCTGATTATGCCGAAAAATGTGGGATAAGTAGATCATATCTTTCACAGTATATTGGTAAACACAGAGATAACCCTCCAAAGCCAGAAATCTTAGAAAAGATTGCTGATGCTAGTGAAGGAAAACTAACTTACGAAGAATTGATGGTGACCGCTGGTTATTTAGATAAAGAATACTACGAAGAAAAAAAGAATATGTTAAAAATAATGAGACATTTCAGAGAAAGTAATAATCTTCCTGAGGGTCTTAAAAATGAGTTAAAACAGAATGAAATATTACCAGACTATGAAGAACTTTTACCAGTTTATGAATTTGAAAATAAAATTATATGGGAAGATCAGGATGAAAGAGAACGGAAAAGTAGTTTTAGAAGTCATTTAAAAGACTATTTTGCGAAAAAAATAGCTGAAAAATCAGATTATGCAGTTAGAGTAAAAGATGATAAATTCAAAGATTTAGGAATTCATAAAAATTATTTGTTAGCAGTAAAAAAACGTCAGCCCAGGTCTGGAAAAAAAGTGCTTGTTGTTATTAAAAATGGAGAAGAAAAAATCAATACTATTAAAAGGTATTATAAATTGCATAATGGAAAAATACACTTAGCTCCATCTGGTAATTCAGAATCTATTTATGAAGAATCAGAAATCAGAGTTATTGGTGAAATTATAAGTATAAGAGGTGAGTAAAAATAAATAGAGAAGTTTAAAAAATCCCTTTATAACCTCAAAATTATATATGAAATTTTTTTGAGGGCATGCCTTTTATATTTTTTTTCGGCTGCTATATATAGACCCGACCCCCTTAGAGTAAAGTTTTCCTATTAGTAATCTCAAAAATTACACATAATTTCTAGCGGTACCACGTCTTAATTATGAATTTCAAATCGACGTTCGACGCGCCACCCCCTAGAGAATAACTGAATACTTAAAGACACTGAGCTGTCTGGATAGTCTCTTAATTGAGGCTTTCCCGGCAGCTCTTTTTTTATGCCTAAATTTAAGGAGGTGAAGAGCAGCAGGGTGGGGAGAAGAACTTATTGACTACAGAAAGGGAGGTGAATCAGATGGCTTCTAAGACACTTGTTATTTTACTGCTTGGTGCTTTAGCCTGGCAGAGTCTGTTCAGCGGCAATATTCTGATGGCTTTGTTCTTTATTCTCTTTGATCTTTATCTAATCTCTGAGTAGTGGCTTATTAGACTAGAACTAAAACAAAACTAAAATATGGAGGTAATAATTATGTTTAAAAATGAAAATAATGTCGAAACTGTACTGAGACTAAGAGAAATGCTGGTTAGGGCAATGATGGCAGATAATGATGTTATGCAGCAGCTGGTCCTGAACAAACTGGAAGAACTCGGCTTGAAGAGCAAAGATGAGCTTAAATACGCTGAGAAAGTTATCGGATCAAATACAGGTGACAACGCTTTCAAGAAGGTAGCTCAGACTGCTGAGAATGGCGTTAAAAAGGCAGCTGGACTTGCATCTGTTGGAACCAGGAATGTTGCTAAAGTAACTGGTGTGGCAGCTTCAAAGGTCGATAGAGCAGCCCTGAAGGCGATAGAGAAGTCAGTTATTGCTGCCAATTCTACCAGGCTTAAATCAGAAAGTATTTTCTCAGGGCTTAAAGATGCGTTCATGGAAGGCTGGAACAATGCTTAACATCAATCTAAGGGGACTGTCAGTGAGAGCTGATGGTCTCTTTTTTTATTTGGAGGTGAAAATTATGCCGGTTAATGGTGTACCGAGTGATGACTGGAGAGTAAAAAGGGTTTTAGGTCCTTATGCTGAGCCAATGGATGAAGATGAGCTTAAGAGAGCAGATGAACTGCTGCAGAAGAAGAAAAGTTCTGCTGCAGCTGTAAATAATGATGATCAGGAATTTAAGATGCCTTTTTAAATGAATACTAAAAACATAAAGGAGATGAGAGTAATGGTAAATATTCAGAAGTTTAGTTTAAGAATCGTTAAGGAGTCAGGTGGAAGGTATGACATAGATAAGTACGTGAGGAACCCATTTCAGGCAAGAGATCTCTTTGTTGAAGTAGTTGAACTGGACAGGAGAGCTGAAGAAGTCTTTGCTATCGCCACCCTTGACGTTAAGAACAAAGTAACAGGGGTATTTGAGGTTTCTACAGGTACATTGACCTCAAGTCTTGTTACTCCCAGAGAGGTCTTTAAGCGGGCAATACTGCAGAATGCAGCAGGCATAGTTTTAGCACACAATCATCCATCTGGAGTGTCTGATGCAAGCAGTGATGATATATCAGTCACCAAAAAACTGCAGAAAGCAGGTAAGATAATGGGGATTAATGTTGTGGACCATATCATTATCGGCAGTAAAGATAACTTTATCAGCATGCAGGAAGAGAATTTAATGAATGACTAAAGTCTAAGAAGAAAAATTAAATAGATATCAATTAACCTGGCCAGCGCCGGGCTTTTTTTATGTCTAAAAAGCAGAGAAAGGAGGTGATTTAAATGTATGTAAAGCACTGTCCTGAGTGTGGTGAAAAGTCTTACAGCTCCTGCAAGAAAGGAGAATGGAATTGTCCGCACTGTGATCATGATTTAAGTGAGGAAGAAGCTCAAAGACCTGAAGAAGACTAAATTATATTGGAGGCCTGTCTTAATGGTAGGTCTCCTTAAAACTATGAGGAGGAATAAAAAATGAGTGCAAACAGTAAAGTTGTTGATATTAATAAGAATAGAGAGGAATTAATCACTTTCACTGAAGAAGAAGTTGAAACAATCAAGAGGACTGTGGCAAGTGATGCTAATACAGATGAACTGAAGATGTTTCTGCATGTGGCTAAAAGTTACGGCCTGGATCCCTTCAACAAGGAGATTTTCTTCTGGAAGGTAAAAGGTAAGCCTACTATCATGACTTCTCGCGATGGTTATCTAAAAATAGCTGACCGACATCCTCAATATGATGGTCTTGTATCAGATGTGGTTCGTAAAAATGACAGTTTTAAAAGAAAATCTGATGGTATTGAGCATGAATACGGAACAGAAAGGGGTGATATCGTTGGTGCCTATGCTCTGGTTTACAGGAAAGACAGAAGCTATCCTGTTTATGTCTTTGCTCCCTTTGAAGAATATAGAGCAGATACTAAGGTTTGGTACAAGTATCCTTCAGCTATGATTCTAAAGGTAGCTGAGAGCATGGCCTTAAAGAGATCCTTTTCTGTATCAGGACTTGTATCAAGAGAGGAAATGGATGTGCAGCAGCTGGAAGAAGATAAAGAATCACCGACTAAGAGGTTTAAAAAGCAGAAAGAAAATGAAGATTACATTGATGTAACAGATAATGCTCAGGATGATTCTCTATCTCAGAGAGAAAAGGAGATTAAAAGGATAGTAGGTAAGTCTTCTAAACTGAAAAATGATTTACTCAACTATCTTGAGCATGCCAAAAAGGAAAATGATATTGCTGAAGAGGAAAAGATGTCGATCAATAAACTGGATGATCAGCAGTTTACCCAGCTTAAGAGTATTCTAAAGACATTTAAGAGATTGGCCTAAATAAAAAAAGAGAGGATGAGCTAAATGAAAAAATTCAAGTTTGATGTTAGTTGGCTGGAAAGACATGGAGGCAGCTTAGTGGTAGAAGCTGAGAACAAAGAGGAAGCTCTAGCTTTACTAAAAGCTGATGAGAACAGGTTGTTGGAGCTAATGATAGACAAATACGCAAATGAAACCTTTGATTATCTGGGTGAAGTTAATGTTCTTGAAGCTGAAATTGAGAGAAAGGAAGATGTTACTGATCTTATTATTGAAAATGGAAGCATTATCAATGATTAAACTTATAGAAGGCTCGGGGTTATTTAATTGCCCTGAGCTTCTTTTTTTAAAAGCTAATTATCAGAAAGGAGCTAAAAATGAGAACAATAATGATTTCAATACTGGTTGTTTCACTGTTATTAGTAGGATTATGGAGTATCAGCAGACCAGTTGTGGATAACTATATTGAAGAGTTTGAATGGAACAAGACCTACCAGGTGAGACAGGGTGACACACTCTGGGAGCTGGCAGAAGAGATAAATTCAGCAAAAGAGGACCCAAGAATTATAATATCAGCAATCAAAAAGGTAAATAATATAGAAAGTTCACTGAAGATTAATCAGAAAATAATTATACCGGGTAATTAGCCATCATGCAGCTTAAAACTGTCTGGTGGTTTTTTTATTTAGAAGCTAAAAATCGAAAGGAGATCAAAATGTCTAAAAAGAAAACAGCTCAATTATTGGAAAGTTTAAATGAGAGGATTGATAAGGTGCAAAGTTCCAGTGAATTTAAAAAGGTGCTTAAGTTTTTCTCTAAGTTTCACAACTATTCCTATCAAAACAGTATGCTGATCCTGATGCAGAAGCCTGAGGCCAGTTTTGTTGCTGGCTACAGGCAGTGGCAGAAGAGATTTAACCGCCATGTCAAAAAGGGTGAAAAGGGAATTGCTATTTTGGCGCCCTTTACCTACAAGAAAGAGGTGAAAAAGTCGAATTTAGATTTTAATTTTGATGCTGAAGAAACTGAAGAGGTAAAGAAAACCTATTTTAATACAGTCTATGTCTTTGATATTTCTCAGACTGAAGGAGAGCCTGTTCCTGAGCTTGATATGGAGCTAGAAAACTCCAATAAAGAGCTTATAAATTTGCTTTTAGATTATGCTGATAGTCAAAAGATTGAGGTCAGTTTCAGACCGCTTCCAGACAGCACAGACGGCTATTCTAGAGGAGGTGAGGTTGTAATTAATGAGAAAGCCAATGAAACAGAACAGGCCTCTATACTGGTACATGAATTGGCTCACGAGCATCTACATTTTAATAATGAGAGCAATTCTTTAAATCTAAGCAAAGAAATTATTGAAATGGAAGCAGAGGCAGTGGCCTTTGTGGTGATGGATTACTTTGATATAGAGAGCAAATCGGATAAATATCTAGCCTTATATAAGGAAAGCTATGACTTAATGGAGAGTTTTAAGAGGATTAATGATGTCAGCAGCAGTATTTTAGATCATCTTTTAGTGAATGAAGAAAAGGAAGATTCTAAGAAAGATAGTGAGGAAAATTAAAAATTTGAAAGGGGTAATAATTATGATGAATGCTGAAAAGAAGGAAATTAAAAATAATGATGAGGGTTTTGTAGTTGATGATGACAATAAGGCTACCTGGTGCTTAAGAAAGATAAGGCATTTTAAAAGTAAGCAGGAGAAAAATAAGGATCTGGCTGAGAAACAAATAAAAGAAATTGAAAAAGAAATCAGAGAAGTTGAAGATTGGCTTGATGCTGAAAACTCAAAGCTGGAAAATAGTATTGAATTCATGGAGAGTAAGCTCTATTTGTATGCGCAGCAGCTCAGGGAAGAAAATCCTGATCTTAAAACTCATAAACTACCTTTCGGCCAGCTGCAGTTTAGAACTCAGAGGCCTAAGTGGAAATATGACAATGAAAAACTTTTAGACTTTGCTGAGAAAAATTATCAGGATCTGATTAAAACTAAAAAGAGTGTTGATAAAAGAAAACTTAAATCTCAGGCTAAGATAGTTAGAGGTAAAGTCATAATTGAAAAGACTGGTGAGGTTGTTGAAGGAGTTGAGGTTGTAGAAAGAGGCGAAAAGTTTAAAGTTAAGACAGATTAATAACTTAATAAATTAGAAAGGAAGATTTAAATATCAAAGCTCAGCTTTAACAGGCTGGGCTTTTTCTAAATCTAAGCTGTAAATCATCTAATATTATTGGTTGTATAATTAATTCTTTAGGATGTTCAGAGTGCTTGATTAATTCATTGAGCTGAGTTATTTGTGGTATTTGAGGTTAATAGATATAATTAAATAAAGAATAAGGTGCATGAAATTTGTTTTTGAGCAGTAAAAGCAAAAATCTATTGCAACAATTTTAAGAGAGGAGAATTTTAGATGATCAGGATTGATAAAGTACCAATAGATAAGATAAAAAAGAACCCATCTCTGTATCCATCTGGTTTTGACAGGGGAGGCTGGGAAAGGTTAGCCAGATCCATTTCTCAAGTCAGTATTTTAGAAATGGTTATTCTGCTAGAGTTAGAGGATGGTTATCTGCAGTTAAGTGGGGAAAAGAGAATAAAGGCGAATATAAAAACAGGAAAAACTGAAATTCCAGCTATAGTGGTGGATGATGCTGAACTGACTCCTGATAAAATAGAGATGATTAAAAACCTGCAGCCAGATGATATTGATCCACTGGAAAGAGCAATAATTTTAAACAGCTATATTGAAGAGGAAGGTTTAACTAAAAGAGATGCCAGCAAAAAGCTGGGAATTGCAAGAACAACAATCACACTCTGGTTAATTATCCTGGAATATGAAAAGAAGTATCAGCAGGCTATTATAGATAACTTCAATAATAAAGAAGGAGCTAAATTAACATTATCTCACTTAGACCTTGCTAAAAGCTTAGATTCAACAATTGGTCATAAGACAGCTACTAAATTTTTAGATGCAATTATGAAATATGGATTAACAAGACAGGAAAGCATAGATATGAAGAAATTGATTCAGAAACATCCTAAACTTGAAATAGATGAAGTTGCTGAAATGATAATCAATAGGAAGGATTTAGAAGATGATCTGGCTAAAGGGGATGGTCTGGGAGAAGATTTTAAAGAAATAATGGAGAGTTTTGAAACTATTAATAAAAAAATAGAAGTTCTTATGGAAGCCAATGCTCAGATTGATAATGAAAAAAAGCAGAAATTAATGAAAGAGATATTGTTTACTGAACAGAAGCTGCAGCAAATTTCAGTTGAGACATTTGGAAAGACTTTAAAAGAGGCTAAAGAAGAACTATTATAAGTAATTCTGCGCTTTATTTGGAAAGTTTTGTCGAAAGTTAAAATAACATTTGCGATTATAGTAACTATGTATTATAATCAAAGTTGTTAACTATTTGAACATAGAAATATTGTTTAATTGTTTAGACAGAGGACATATTTGGGAAATAATATTAATTACATATAATTCCAATGACAACCGATGTCTTAAATATTCCTTAAAAGGAGTACTAAATGAATCGTATGGAGCCAATCAGAGTTACTGAAAAGATAAAAGAGATAAAAGAAGATTTGATGAAACAAAGTTACAGAAATTATATGATGTTCTTGGTCGGCATTAATACAGGATTGAGAGTTAGTGATCTCCTGCGGCTTAAAGTTGATGATATACGAGATAAAAAACATATTATTGTTAAGGAACAGAAAACTTCAAAATATAAGCAGTTTCTGATAAATAAGGTTCTCCGTAAAGAGCTTAATGAATATATGAAGAATATGGATAATGATGAGTATCTTTTTCAGAGTAGGATTGGCAAAAATAAAGCTTTGTCCAGGTTTCAGGCATACAGGATAATAAGTACTGCTGGCAGAAAAGCTGGATTAGAGAGGATTGGCTGTAATTCTACCAGAAAAACATTTGGTTATCATCATTACAAGAAATATAAAGATGTTGCTTTGCTGCAGAAACTTTTTAATCACTCAGAACCAGCCATAACTTTATGTTATATTGGGATTACTCAGGATATACTTGATGATTCAATAGAAAACTTTTCTTTATAAATTACTAATTTAGCACAAAAATAGAAGGAGTTAAGCTATGGATGAAAAAATCACAGATGTTCTAACAATACTTGATAGAGAAGATAGCCCTTCTCAAAGAGAAATAGCTAAACAGACTGGTTTTTCAGTTGGTTTAGTTAATACTTTGATCAAAAAATGTGCTAAAAAGGGATTAGTTAAGATTGAGAGACTGAATTCCAGAAATATAAAGTATATATTAACTCCTGAGGGAATAAAAGAGAAAACTCAGAAGACTATTGATTATATAAAGAGATCATATCAGGCTATTCAAAAATTGCAGAATAGAGTAGCTGAATTAGCTTTGAAACATAGTTCTGAAGGTAAGCAGATATATGTTTATAAAGAAAATGATGACGAAGTTTTTGATTTAGTTACTATAACTTTAAATGACTTAGATATTAATTATAACATAATTAATGATATAAAAGATGATATTGAAGTTAAAGAAAGTGTAGTTTATCATTGGGGATCAGAACATAATATAGCAAATCCCAATTTTATTAATATATTAAAGGAAGAAAATAACAAACATTAATTATAAGTTTGGTAAAATCAAAAGGAGAGATAATATGAAATTAAAAGAACCAAGAGTTATAGCAGAAATAGGATGTAATCATAAAGGCGATATGGAAATTGCAAAAGAATTGATACATACAGCAAAGATATTTGCTAAGGTTGATGTAGTTAAATTTCAAAAAAGAGATATTGATACATGGACAGAATTAAAACCAGAACAATATCATTCACCACATCCTAATCCTGTTAATTCTTATGGGGAAACTTATAGAAAACATAGACAGTTTTTAGAATTTAATTTTGAGCAACATAAGGAATTAATGGATTATTGCGATGAAATTGATATTGAATACAGTACTTCAGTTTGGGATTTGCCATCTGCAAAAGGCATAGCTGAATTAAATCCTGAAATGATTAAAATTCCTTCTGCATGCAATACAAATTTCAAGATGTTAGATTGGTTGTGTGAAAATTATGAAGGCGAAATACATGTTTCTACAGGTATGACAACTAAGGATGAAATTGAGGAAATAGTAAATTTATTTATTGATAAATCTAGGAATAAAGATTTAGTATTATATAACTGTGTATCAGGTTATCCTGTTCCTTTTAAAGATGTTAGTCTGCTAGAGATTAAAGAACTAAAAGAAAAATACGAAAATAAGGTTAAAGAAATTGGGTTTTCTGGGCATCACAGAGGTATTGCAATTGATGTAGCCGCATATACTCTAGGAGCTTCTACTGTTGAGAGACATTACACATTAGATAGAACCTGGAAGGGTACTGATCATGCTGCTTCTTTAGAACCAAATGGATTAAGAAAACTTAAAAGAGATCTTGAAGCTACATATGATTCTCTTACTTATAAGAATGAAGATATTTTAGAAATTGAAAAAGTTCAGAGAAAAAAATTAAAATATGAACGTGGTTTAGATGAATAAATTAGGTAAAACTGTTGCTTTTATTCCAGTGAGAGGTGGTAGTAAATCTATACCATTAAAAAATATAAAAAAAATTAATAGTAGACCTTTGATATATTGGGTTTTGGATGCAACTGTAGAATGTAGTGAAATAGATAAAGTTGTTGTATCTACTGATAGTAAAAAAATATCAGAAGTAGTAGAGAAATATAATTCTGAAAAAATAAAAATTATTGATAGATCAGAAGAAGTGTCAACTGATACAGCTAGCACTGAATCAGTAATGTTAGAATTTGCCAATAATTATGATTTTGATGATATTATTTTAGTTCAAGCTACATCTCCATTGTTAGATAAAAAAGATTTGAATAAGGGTTTAAAAAAATATAGCGAGAAGAATACAGATAGCATTTTATCAGTTGTAAGACAAAAAAGATTTATTTGGGAAAATAAAGCTAGTAAAACTGAACCTGTTAATTATGATTACAATGAACGTCCCCGCCGACAGGAATTTGATGGTTTTTTAGTTGAAAATGGTGCTTTTTATATTACTTCTAGAAATAGGTTAATAAAACATAATTCTAGAATTTCGGGAAACATTAAAATGATTGAGATGGATGAAGAAACATATTTTGAAATTGATGAGCCTACTGATTGGGTGATTGTAGAAGAATTGTTAAAGCAAAAATATGGTAAACAAAACATACATAATATTAATCTTGATAAAATAAAGTGTGTTTTAAGCGATAGTGATGGAGTTCTTACAGATGGAGGTATGTATTATTCTGAAAATGGTGATGAACTAAAAAAATTTAATACTAAAGACGGTAAAGGTTTTGAGTTATTAAGAGAAAAAGGATATATTACTGGGATAATAACAGGAGAAGATATTAATCTAGTTAAAAGAAGAGCAGAAAAATTGCAATTAGATGAAGTGTTTTTGGGAGTCAAAGATAAGGTTAGAGTTATAGACCATATTTGTCAAAAATATGATATTAAATATGAAAACATTGCTTATATTGGTGATGATGTAAATGATTTAGAGGTTATGAAAAAAGTTGGTTTTAGTTGTGCAGTAAATAATGCCATGCAAACTGTGAAAGAAGTTGCTAATTATGTTACTGTTTTAAAAGGTGGTAATGGTGCTGTAAGAGAAGTTAGCGATTTAGTATTAGAAAATTTTAGAGTTTAGATGTGAAAAAAATGAATATTTTAAATCATTTAAATGATAAAATTAAAATGATAGTTGGTGAGGATACTTTTGAATTTATTAGTCATGCCAAAAATTATATATCAGCTACTTTTTTTACTAAAGGTTTGATGTTTATTTCCATACCTATTCTCACTAGATTACTTACGCCTGAGGAATATGGTATTTTATCTATTTTTACTTCTATTATCTCGATCTCGACAATTATATTGGGATTAAATTTTAATGGTTCTATTGTTAGATATTTTCATGAAGATAATAATGATTTTGAAATGTTTATCTTTAATAATTTTATATTTTTATTATTTTTTGATTTAATTATATTTTATATAATTGATTTGTATAAAGTTTATATCTCTAACCTTATAGGTATAGAAACAAATATATTCCTCATTGCGATTTTAGTTTCTATTCTAAAAGTACCATTTAATTTATATTTGTATTATTTGAGGGCTAGTAAAAAAAGTAAACAATATTCGGTTATTTCTATAGTAAGAAGAGTGTTTTTATTAGTTGTATCTATTTTATTGATATATTTATTATCTGAAAATAAGTATTATGGGAAGATATATGGAGAACTATTTATTGGTATAATAACTTTTTTCGTTTCTATTTATTATTTAATTAAATTATCTGATCCTAAAATAGAATTCGAGCATATAAAATATTCTTTGTTTTATGGAGTACCACTAATTCCTCATGCTTTATCAGGGTTTATCTTATCTTATTTTGATAGAATAATAATTAATCAAATATCAGGAGGTCTAAGTACGGGACTATATTCATTTGCTTACAATATTGGTATGATAATGAATTTAATAGTAATGGCAATGAATAAAGCATGGATTCCAATATTTTATGATAATCTAGAAGCAAGAGAATATAAAAAAATAGATGAATTAGCAAAAAATTATTCTAGTTATGTTTTTTTTGCTGCAGCAGTATTGATCTTATTTTCAAACGAGGTAGTTTTAATTTTTGCAGATAAGAGTTATCATGAAGCTTTAAGTTTAGTTCCAGTAATTATTTTTGGATATATATTTGTTTTTTTATATACTTTATTTGGTAATTATTCTTTTTATAGAAAAAAAACAGGTTTAATTTCTATAGCTAGTTTGAGTGCAGCAATAATAAACGCAGGTCTTAACTACTTATTTATTCCTAGATTTGGATATTCATCTGCAGCTTATACAACTTTATTTTCTTATTTTTTACTGTTTGTATTTCACTATATAAATGCAAAATTTATAATTAAAGAAGAAATTATTGCTTTAAGAGAAATTTTAGTAAATATGAGCAAACTACTTATGGCTATTAGTTTATATTATTTTTTAAAACATTTTATTGATAGTTATTATTTACTATTGATAGTTAAGTTTGTTATTACAATTATATTATCAAATTATTTAATATTGAAATTTAGAATTAAATAAAAAGATTATTTATCATAAAGTATGTTAACGATGGTTTAAAAAAACAATAGAATAGGTGCATTTAGGGAGCGGTGTTTGTCAAGAAAGTTGTCGCATTTAGATTTAGTTAAAAATTTCTTTGAATACTACTCCTGCAAAAGCTCATTTAAGAGCTCTGCTGGCTGAGAAATTTTTCAACTTCAGCAGTATCCATCGGATTTAAAGTTACATATTCTGGCAGGGACCAATCTCTAATATTCCCTGACCATCTTTGTGGATGCTCTGCTTTAACTTTTAAATATGTTTCAGTTCTTTTTTCATGATCTCTATAGCAAGCCCATGATGTCTCTGATAGGGCGTTACTAATTTAATTCCACTATGTAACTGCTGGTGATTATACCAGCGGACAAACTCAGCTACCCATTCTCTGGCTTCAGTTAGGTCTTTAAAGCCTTTGTTAGGATAAATTGGTCTGTATTTCATTGTCTTAAATAATGACTCAGAATAGGGGTTGTCATTACTTACTCTTGGTCTTGAAAATGAACTCTGTACTCCCAGTTTTTCCAAGGTTGCTAAAAATGTTGCTGCTTTCATTGGACTTCCATTATCAGAGTGTAGTATCAGAGGTTTATCTTTTGCTGCTATTTCCTGAGCTAGGGAAGCTTTTCTAATTAGTCTTTTAGAGTATTCAGCGTTTTCAGTTTCCCATACTTCATAAGCAACTATCATTCTGCTGAACATATCAACTATCAGATAGAGTTTAAAGAAACTACCTTTAATCATCGCATTCAGCCAGGTGATATCACATGTCCAGACCTGGTTGGGAGCAGTAGCAACATGAGTTGGAGCTTCTCGTTTTACAGGTTCTTTAGTTTTAGCTCGATGAGTATTCATCTTTTCTTCATCTAGAACACGATAGAAGGTTGATTCTGAAGCAATATATTTACCCTGTTCAGCAAGTTTAGGAACAATTTTAAAAGGTGGTAGATCTGCGAATTCTTTACTGTTTGAGACTTTAATTATTTCCTGTCTTTCAGTTTCAGTTAACTTATTTTTGGGTTCTGATCTTCCTTTACAGTATCACCTCTAGACCATCGTTGGTAGGTCCTCTGTGATATATTAAGTTCTTCACAGGCTTTAAATTTTCTGCAGCCGTTTGCATGTGCTTCATCGATTAGTTCTACCGCTTTTTTGCGATCTGAAATTTCAATTAGTCGTCCTCTGGGTCCCCCATATCGCTCGGGCCTTTTTTCTAAGCACCAGTAATGCTGCAGTTTCAGCAAGAGCTTTTTCTTTTTCGCGAAGTTCTTTTTCAAGTTTTTTAGCTTTCTTTTGTTCTTTTTTAAGGTTATCTTTCAGTTCTTTTGGATCTTCAAGTTTATTTTCATTGGCGTTTTGACACTGCTTAATCCAGCTTTTTAGTTCTTCAACATGGATACCTTTTTCACGGCAGTATTTAGCTGTTTCCAGTTCTGAGAGGCTTGCAGTTTCTAAAATGGCCTGGAACTTATCACTGGAGACTATTTGCTTGCTTTTTTATTGCTGGTTGGATTGCTTTTCATAACTTTAGTTCTCCAACTGTAGAGAGTACCTTCTGGTATATTGGTTTCCTTTGCTAGAGCAGACACTTTTTCAGCATTTGGAGCCAGTCTTTTAAATATGGATTCTTTCAGTTCTTTAGGGTAAACATTTTTTGGCATAGTAATTCTCCTTAGGATTTATTGTCATTATATGTATTATACATGGTTTTTGGACCTCACGACAACTATCCTAACATATAGGGGGCTAGCTCACTTATTATATATCATGTCCGAGAAAAAAATGTTTAATTAATTATATCCGATCCAGGTGATCAGGAAATATTAAAAATTGATCCGTGTCAAAATATTCATTTTTAATCCCATTGGAATCTGTTGAAGTAGAAAAATATTTTAACCAGAAGAATTTTTATACAGACTGATGTACGACCGAAATTTAAATTTGTTTTATATATCAAGAAAAACAACTCCAATTTAAGGTGTGAAAAGTCAATGTTTAGAATAAGAAAAATAATAAAAAAGATTTATCGAATAATAACTGGTAGGAAAGGAATAAGAACCAAAAATTTTGGGAAAGGAAACAAGTGGAAAAAAGGAGTGCTGATTACAGAAAATTGTAATATTGGAAGTTATAATTATTTTAATTTTAATACAATAGTAAATAATTCTAACATAGGTAATTATTGTTCTTTTGCCCCTAATGTGCAAATTGGACCCGGTAAACATAGTAAGAATTATATTACTACTTGTCAGAGAATCAGTAGTCAAACAATTTCTCACAAATTAAATTCATCAAAAGTTAATATTGGTAACGATGTTTGGTGTGGTGCAAATGTTGTTATAATGCAAGGTGTGTCAGTTGGAGATGGTGCTATTATTGGTGCAAATGCTGTTGTAACAAAAGATATACCGAGTTATGCAATTGCTGTTGGATTACCAGCTGAAGTGATTAAGTATAGATTTTCAAAAGAAAAAATTGATTTTTTAAAGAAGAAAAAATGGTATAAAAAAGATTTAAAGGAAGCCAAAAGCTATATTAAGACTATTGAGAAAGATTTTTTCAAATTAAAATAAAATTTATTTTTATATATCGAGGGATGTTTTATGTTTAATCAATTAATTTTTAAGAAAAATAAACTGAATTTTATATTTTGGACTTTTCTTTATAGAGTGTTACTAGATTTTTGTTTTTATATATATATATCACCTTTATGGGTTAAGCATAATTATGGTACCTATACTTATTCACAATTCAATATATTTATATA
>Ga0208561_100229_pt1 | contig 14744 bp, 10 predicted proteins | sample Shrwel1BS1Day9_FD_187536 | JGI IMG/M metagenome (GOLD analysis project Ga0208561, IMG submission 187536) | Subsurface microbial communities from deep shales in Ohio, USA - Utica-3 well 1 S-1-Day9 (SPAdes) (version 2) ... | reverse complement strand
CCGCGCGGATTTTGAACCCTTAAACAACGCCAGCCTTCACCCTAGGGTGGCTGCGCCCACGGGAGGGGAGGCCTTTTCAGGACACGCCACGAGCCGTCCATGGGGCTTGAATCGGGCCATCCCTGGCCCTCAACAGTCCTGCAAAGGCCTCCCCTCCCGCGGGCTTGGATAGCGCAGAGGCAGGTACCGCTTTCCAGGACTGTCTGTGGCCAGGGAGGGCCACAGTCAAGCGCACAAGGAAGTGCTCGTAGCGTGTCCTGGAAAGCGGTACCTGCCTCTGTGCGTTTACTCCTGATTTAGAGGGCTTGTAAGCCCACCTACACTACACGCCCCAAAGAAATCCCGCTTTTCAGCTGTTATACTCTTTCACCTGTTTATTTAACCAGTAGCGAACGGATTTTTATGGACGTTTCCCACATCATCGATCCCCTGAACGACGCCCAGCGTGAAGCGGTCACCGCCCAGAACGATCACTTGCTGGTACTGGCCGGCGCCGGCAGTGGCAAGACCCGCGTGCTGGTGCACCGGATGGCGTGGTTGATGGGAGTGGACAGGGTGCCACCCACGTCCATCCTGGCGGTGACCTTCACCAACAAGGCCGCCAAGGAAATGCGTTACCGGGTGGAGCAGATGATGAACATTCCCACCCGGGGACTGTGGATTGGCACTTTCCACGGCATAGCCCACCGGTTGCTGCGGGCGCACTGGAAAGACGCCGGGCTGCCGGAGAATTTCCAGGTGCTGGACAGCGACGACCAGCTGCGGCTGATCAAGCGGGTGATGCGGGAAAACCAGATCGATGAGAGCCAGTGGCCGCCCAAGCAGGCCCAGTGGTTCATCAGCGCCCAGAAAGACGAAGGCCTGCGGGCCGATCACATCCAGGAAAACCCGGGCGATCATTTCACCACCACCATGCTGAAAATCTACCGCCAGTACGAAAAGCTCTGCCAGCAGGGCGGCCTGGTGGATTTTGGTGAACTGCTGCTGCGCTCCCACGAACTCTGGCTGCACAAGCCCGAGCTTCTGGCCCATTACCAGCAGCGCTTCCAGCACATCCTGGTGGACGAATTCCAGGACACCAACACCATTCAATACGCCTGGCTGCAGGTGCTGGCGGGTCACCGGGTGCCGTCCACTATCGTCGGCGACGACGACCAGTCCATCTATGGCTGGCGGGGCGCCAAAGTGGAGAACATCCAGCAGTACCAGCGGGATTTTCCCAACGCCCGGCTGGTGCGCCTGGAACAGAACTACCGCTCCACCCAGACCATCCTGAAGGCCGCCAACGCGGTGATCGCCAACAACCAGGGGCGTCTGGGCAAGGAATTGTGGACCGATGGTCCCCAGGGCGAACCCATCAGCCTGTACGCGGCGTTCAACGAGCAGGATGAGGCCAACTACATTGCCGACAGCATCTCGGCCTGGGTCCAGGACGGCAACCTGCGCAGCGAATGTGCCATCCTTTACCGCTCCAATGCCCAGTCGCGGGTGCTGGAGGAGTCCCTGATGCGCCAGGGCATTCCCTACCGGGTCTACGGTGGCCTGCGTTTCTATGACCGCCAGGAAATCCGCAACGCGCTGGCGTACCTGCGCCTGGTGCATTACCACCGGGACGATGCCGCCTTTGAGCGGGTGGTGAACATTCCGGCCCGGGGCATTGGTGCCAAGAGCCTGGCGGAGCTGCGCGCCTACGCCACGGAGCAGGGTATCTCGCTCTGGGAAGCTTCCGAACGCATGCTGGCGGCCGGGCAGGTGAAAGGCCGGGCCAAAACCGGGCTTCAGACCTTCATGGACATCATCAACACCCTGTCGGAGATGGTGGACCACGCCTCGCTTCAGGGCCTGATGAAACAGGCCATCGAATCCAGTGGCCTGAAGGACTACCACGCCAGTGAAAAAGGCGAGAAAGGCCAGGCCCGGGTGGAAAACCTGGAAGAGTTGGTGAACGCGCTGTCGGATTTCGAGGTGGAAGAAGGCGTCGACCCGCTGGCCGAGTTCATCGCCCAGGCGGCGCTGGATGCCGGTGAGTCCCAGGCTGATGCCCACGAAGACAGCGTGCAACTGATGACCCTGCACTCGGCCAAGGGGCTGGAGTTCCCACTGGTGTTCTTGGCCGGTATCGAGGAGGGGTTGTTCCCCCACGGCATGTCACTGGAAGAACCGGGCCGCATGGAGGAAGAGCGTCGTCTGGCCTACGTCGGCATTACCCGCGCCATGAAGCAGTTGGTGCTCACTTACGCCGAATCCCGCCGCTTGTACGGGCAGGAGAAATTCCACGCGGTGTCCCGATTCGTGCGGGAGATCCCGGCTGACTGCCTGCAGGAAGTGCGCCTGCGCAACACCATCACCCGCCCGGCCATGGTGGGGCGCCCGAATGAAAGCCTGTTCAGCCAGGATTCCGCCGAGCAGTCCGGTTTCAGCCTGGGCCAGCGTGTTCGCCATCCCAAGTTTGGTGAGGGCATCGTGATGAACTGTGAGGGCACCGGACACCACACGCGTGTGCAGGTGAACTTTGATGAGGGCGCCAAGTGGCTGGTGCTGGCCTATGCGCCCCTGGAGGCCTGTTAGGGGTAGGCCTTACAGCCACCCCTTCCGCTTGAAGTACCAGTAGGGCGCGAACGCGGCCAGCACCATCAGCCCCAGTGCCATGGGGTAGGCCCAGGGCCAGTCCAGTTCCGGCATATGCTGGAAGTTCATGCCGTAGATGCTGGCAATCAGGGTGGGTGGCAGGAAGACCACCGCCGCAATGGAAAAGATCTTGATGATCTGGTTCTGTTCGATATTGATGAAACCCTGGGTGGAATCCATCAGGAAGTTGATCTTGTCGAACAGGAAAGTGGTATGTGACATCAGGGTTTCTATGTCCCGATTGATTTCCCGCAGCGTTTCACGAATCTCTCCTTCCTTTTGAAGATGGCGCAGCAGGAACGACAGGTTGCGCTGGGTGTCCATCAGGCACAGGCGGGTTTTGCCGTTGCTGTCTTCGAGCTTGGCCAACTGGCTAATGGCGTCATCCAGTTCCGCGTCTTCATCTTCCAGCACCAGGTAACTGACATTTTCCAGCTGCCGGTGCAGGTCTTCCAGGCCGTCGGCGTGGTTCTCCACTTTCTGGTCCAGGATGGTCACCAGCATTTCGGAGGCATCGCGGGCTTCGACCTGTTCACGACGGGCGCGCATGCGCAGCAGGCGGAAATCCGCCAGTTCGGTCTCGCGGATGGTGATCAGGCAGTTTTTTTGCAGGATGAAAGCGACGGATACCGTATTGTGCCGGCCGTCGGCCAGATTCAGGAAAAGTGAGTGAACATGAACGCCGGCGTGATCGACAAAACAGCGGGCCGAGGCCTCGATTTCCTCGACATCATCAAACGCCGGGATGTCGCTTTTCACCAGCGTCTGCAGTAGCTGGCGCTCATCCTCGGTGGGCTCGCAGGCATCAATCCAGTCGGCCTGTTTGAGGTAGGCTCTTTGCTCATCTTCCGGAACGTCCAGCTCCTTGATCAAGCCGTCCTGGATTTTGTAGAACCTCAGCATGAACGGTCTCCCCGTTTTATCGGCGTGTCAGGTAACTCAGTCTATCAGCACAGCGTAGATAACGGCGGCCAGAAGCACGCGATAAATCACGTAAGGCCACATCCCCACTTTATTGAGCCACTTCAGGAAGAAGTGTATCGCGGTGATTGCCATGACGAAGGAGGTCACGCCGCCCAGCAGGAAACCACTCCAGTCCACGGTAACATCCGAGGTGGCCACTTCCAGAAGCTTTACCGCCGATGCCAGCACGATAATGGGAATAGCCAGCAGGAACGAGAAGCGGGAGGCGGTCTGGCGGCCCATGCCCAGGAACAACCCGGCGGTGATGGTGACCCCGGAGCGGGAGGTGCCGGGAACCAGGGCGAAGGCCTGGGCAATGCCGACGATGAGGGCATCTTTCCAGCTCAGGGAGTCCAGGGTGCGCTCGCGCCGGGGCAGCCAGTCCGCGATGCCCAGGAGGATGCCGAACACCAGGGTGGTGATGAAGATAACCCCGGCACCGCGCAGTTCGTTGTCGATCATGTCCAGCAGCGCCAGGCCGGCGAGGCCTGCTGGGATGGTGCCGATCACCAGGTACAGCGCCAGCGCACCCTGGCCAACAAGCCTGCGCTGGCCCATGGACACCAGGCCATCTTTGGCAATGCCGAACACATCCCGACGGAAATACAGCACCACCGCCAGCAGGGTGCCCACGTGTACCGACAGATCAAAGCCCACGCCCTGGTCTTCCCAGCCAAAAAACGCCGGTGTGAGGATCAGGTGGGCGGAGCTGGAGATGGGCAGGAATTCGGTTAGTCCCTGGAGAAGGCCAAGGAACAGGGCCTGATAAAAATCCATTCTGTGGCGGTCCGTTTCAGTCAGGGTTCAGGGCTATAAAAGTCGGTGCGAATAGTAGCAGGGCGACCTCGAGTTGAACAGGCGAGGATGGCGGCGGTCGTTCCGGGTGTATCAGGTGTCTGAGGTGTCATCGCTTCCTGCAAACCGGTAGCCCACACCGGGTTCCGTCTGAATGTAATGTTGCTCGGTCGGGTCGTCCCCCAGCTTTTGTCTCAGTCTCCCAATAAGAATGCGCAGGTAGTGTGTATCCCGGGTGTGGGTCGGCCCCCAGATGTCCTTCAATAGCTGTGACTGGGTCACGATTTTCCCGGTTGCCAGCATCAAAACCTTTAAAACGGAAAATTCCTTCGGGGTAAGCCGGACGTGCTCCCCTTTCACCATGACTTTTCGTGTGGAAAGGTCAATGTACAGGGCGCCGTCATCAAACAGCACCGGGGTGTCTTGGGTGGACGCATTTTGTTGCTGCCAACTGCGCAACTGGGTTCGGACTCGCGCCAGTAACTCATCGATGCCGAAGGGTTTGGTGACATAATCGTTGGCCCCCAGATCCAGGGCTTTCACTTTTTCCAGCTCCCTGTCCCGCACTGACAGAATGATGACCGGTGCGGACGACCACTCCCTCAGGCCAGCCAGTACCTCCGAACCATCCATGTCCGGAAGCCCCAGGTCCAGAATCACAAGGTCCGGTGAGTGCCGCGCGCATAACCCCAAACCCGTTTCACCGTCCTCTGCTTCGATGAGCTCATAGCCCTCGGTTCTCAGGCTGATGCGCAGGAAATGCCGGATTTGCGGCTCGTCATCGATAATCAGAATACAGGGCGTGTCGCGGTTTTGTGCTGGAACTGTCATTCACTGGCTCCCCGGCTGGGCTCTTGTTCAGGGGATTCTATCAAAGGCAGCGCCATTTCGATGGTGGCTCCCTGGCCATCTGGACCGGCCAATGCCCGAATTCGACCGCCATGAGCTGCGATCATGCCATGGCAAATGGCCAAGCCTAACCCGCTACCGTGCGGTCCCCGGTCACCCTCACCACCTGTGAAGAACATATCAAATACCTGATCACGTTGACCTTCCGGGATGCCCGGGCCTTCGTCCGAAATGGCGAGAATCAGTTCATCACCGCTTTGGCGGGCCTGTATGCTCAAGGTTGAGCCATCGGGTGCGAACTTGGCGGCATTTTCCAGAACGTTCACCAAGGCCTGTTCAATGAGTGCGGGATGCACGAAGAGCAACGGCAGGTTTTCTTGTACCTCACGTTCCACCCGCACTTTTGACATGAGATTACGGGTACGTCGGAGCGCCGAGGACAGGATGTCGGTGAGGGCGATCCAGTCGCGTTCGATTTTGAGAGTGCCGTGGCCCAGTTTGGTCATGTCCAGCAGGTTCCGAATGTATCGGTCCAGACGCTCCCCCTCGCCGAGGACGGAATCCAGAAGGCTGTCCCGATCCTCATCCGACAGTCTGTCGGACATGGATTTCAGGGTGCTGGCTGAGCCAATCATCGAAGAAAGCGGTGTGCGAAGGTCATGGGAGATAGACGAAAGCAAAGCGGAGCGCAGCCGTTCGGTTTCTTCGGCCACCCTTGATTCGGATAGATTCGCGGCCAGACGGGTCCGGAACCACGCGAGGCCCAACTGATGCACGTAAACGCTGATGGCGAGGCCCCGGTAATACTCCGGATTTATACCGTCGACCCGTAGGCCGAGCACGCCGTAGACTTCTCCGTCTGCTTCGATGGGTTCAAATCGCCATGGAAGGCTGTTCAGTGTGTCGGAAAAGGCACCGCTGGGCTTGCCGTTTTTGATGGCCCAGTCAATGGCGGATCGGTCTGCATTGTTTAACGAGTGCGAATCGCCACCCTGAGCCATAACTTCAAGGGCCCCGTTCTCAGGGCTCCGTTGCGCAATGATCAAGGGTATTTTGAGTTGTTTATAAAGCACCTCCACCGCCTCGGTCTGGACCGAGGTAATGTCGGGGGCGGAGGCGAGGCGGCGGGTAAACTCCAGGTGTGCGTCGGAGAGATCGTTAGAGGCACGCAGCATCCGGACCTGATCCCGCAAGCGGCCGGCAAGGTTGCCTCCGGTGACGGCAATAACCAGGAAGAACACCACCGTCAGGAGCTCGTCGGTATCCGCCATGTGGAAAGTCAGGCGAGGTTCTGTGAAGAAGAAGTTATAAGTCAGAAAGCTTAATGCCGCCGTGAACAGTGCGGGCCGGATGCCGGTGCGGGCCGCCACCCAGAGTACGGATGTCAGGAAAATGAGCGAAAGGTTGCCCAGCGGCAGTACGTTCTGAAGCCCCATTGATATGACGGTGGCAGCGCCAACGCTGCCCACGGCCCAGGCGTAGTCGCTCCACTGAAACGGCTGGCTGGACAGCTGGACAAGCCGGCGACGTTGCTTTCTGGGCACAGGGATAAATGTGACTTCAAAGGCTTCCGCCTGTTCCAGCAGGACACGGCTGGTGGACTTTTTGAAGTGCCACCAACGATTGTGGGAGCGCCCGAGAATCAGCGTTGTAACGTTCTGATCCCTGGCAAACGCGAGGATTTCTTCGGCCACGTTGTGTCCCCGAAGGGTTTTGACTTCAGCGCCCAACCGGGAAGCAAGATCAAACGCTTTTCCCAATCGTTGCCGCTCGTCCGCGCCGGCCCGGCCATTGTCCACGGTAACCACCGTCCAGGGTGCTTTGCGCCTTTCAGCGAGACGCCGCGCTGCGCGCACCAGTGTCTCACCCTGACCGGAGCCGTCCACTGCAACCAGCATCCTGGATCGAATGTGCCAGGGGCCTTCGATACCCCGGGATTGCATCGTATCCCGCACATCGGAATCGAGCCGCTCGGCAATGGTTTGAACTGCGAGCTCTCGCAGTGCCGACAGGTTCGATGGTGAGAAATACCCGTCCATGGCTGCACGGGCCTGTTCCGGGACATAGACCTTCCCCTGCTTCAAACGCTCCAGAAGCTCCGAGGGGGCGAGATCCACCAGCACAATATCCCGGGCCCGCTCCAGGAGGGAGTCAGGGACGGTTTCGCGCATCCGCACACCCGTGATGCTGGCAACTACATCCGACAGGCTTTCCAGATGTTGAATGTTGATTGCCGTCCAGACGGTGATGCCCTGATCCAGCAGTTCCTCTATGTCCTGGTAACGTCTGGGGTGGCGGGTTCCCGGGATATTTCGATGAGCCAGCTCATCCAGTAACAGCACGTCTGGTTTTCGTGCCAGGGCGGCATCGAGATCGAATTCCCGAAACCGATTGCCAGCGTACTCGATCTCTTTTGTCGGAAGCTGCTCAAGCCCCTCGCACAGGGCCAGAGTGTCGGCCCGACCATGGGTTTCGGCGACACCGACCACAACATCGACGCCTTGCCGCTTCAATTCATGGGCTGCTTGAAGCATCTGATAGGTCTTGCCGACCCCGGGGGCGGCTCCCAAAAAGACTTTCAGCCCCCCGGCCGATTCACGCTCCTGAGTCTTCAGGAGCGCATCGGGGTTGGGGCGATGACAATCGCCTTGGTTCAATTGAGAGACTCCTTGCCATCCAGTGCCAGGTTAATCCTGAGAACATTAACCCGACGCTGGCCCAAAATACCCAGTGTGGGGCCTTCAGTGTATCGTTCTATGAATTTATTGACCCGGGAAACGGGAATACTCCGCGCTCTTGCCACTCGTTCAGCCTGAACAATCGCCGATTCCGGTGAGATGTGCGGGTCTATGCCGGAGCCTGAGGCCGCAAGCAGATCCACCGGGATAGAATCAGGATTAACACCCTCTCTCTGGGCAATACCTGCTGAGTGCTCGGCAACACGAGCCCGCAGGTCAGGATTGCTGGGCGCATAGTTGGAACCGCCGACGGAAAACGGATCGTAGCCCGCAGCTGAAGGCCGGCCATGGAAGTATTTCGGGGCTTTAAAGGGTTGTCCAACCAATTCTGACCCCACCACGGTATCATCAACGATAATCATGCTCCCAAAGGCTTGATGTGGAAACATGACCTTACCCGCCGTTGTGACCAGCAGAGGATATAATCCACCGCATAGCAAGATGAAAACAATGGCCGCCCTGGCAGCGGAAAGCCAGGATGCAGACCGCGTTACGGTTACGGAGTTCGATTCAGTCATGATATTGGTCTCCTCAGATGACCACGGTAAGCATCAGGTCCAGCGCCTTGATCGCCGCAAACGGCAGCAACAGCCCGCCGAGGCCAAAAATCAGAAGGTTACGGCGCAGCAGTTGGGTCGCACTGGCTGGTTTGAACTGGATACCCTTCAGCGCGAACGGGATCAGAGCCGGTATGATCAAGGCATTGAAAATGGTCGCCGCCAGCACCGCACTGACCGGGTTGGCCAGATCAAGCACGTTGAGGGCATCCAGCGCAGGCAGGCTGGTGACGAACAATGCAGGCAGGATGGCGAAGTACTTGGCCACATCATTGGCCAGGGAGAAAGTGGTCAGCGAGCCGCGTGTGATCAGCAGCTGTTTCCCAATTTCGACCACCTCTAACAATTTGCCGGGGTCCGAATCAAGATCCACCATATTGCCGGCTTCGCGAGCCGCCTGAGTGCCGGAATTCATGGCAAGTCCCAGGTCGGCCTGGGCCAGGGCAGGGGCATCGTTGGTGCCGTCACCCATCATCGCCACCATGCGGCCTTCATCCTGCTCTTTCCGGATGATGTCCAGCTTCTGCTCAGGGGTGGCTTCGGCAACAAAATCGTCAACGCCGGCCTCGGCGGCAATCGCGGCTGCCGTCACCGGGTTGTCGCCGGTGATCATCACCGTTTTGACACCCATTTCCCGTAACTTGGCGAACCGCTCTTTGATGCCAGATTTGATGACGTCCGACAGGGCGATAACGCCAAGTACGCGATTGCCTTCAGACACCACCAGCGGGGTTGCACCGTTCTTGGCGACCCGGTCTACCAGGCGGTCGGTTTCCTGAGGGTAGTTCCCGCCATTTTCGGTGACGAATTTGCGAATCGCATCCGTTGCACCTTTGCGAAGAATCCGACCATCGGGTAAATCCACGCCGGACATGCGGGTGTTGGCAGAGAACTCGATGAACTCTGTGCCCTCGGAAGCCTCGGCATCCGAGCCTTTATCTCTGGCCAGGGCAACCACGGATTTGCCCTCTGGGGTAGGGTCCGCCAGGGACGTCAATAATGCTGCGTCTCGCAATGTGCCGGGCGCGACGCCCTGAACGGCTTCAAAGGCGGTGGCTTTGCGATCACCCAGAGTGATGGTGCCGGTTTTGTCCAGCAGTAAAGTATCGATGGAACCTGCCACCTCTACGGCCTTGCCCGATTTTGCAATCACATTCGCACGCATGGCCCGGTCCATACCGGCAATGCCGATGGCCGGGAGCAGCCCGCCAATGGTGGTCGGAATCAGGCAAACGAGCAGTGCAACCAACACCGAGAAGGAGGGTGTGGCACCGACAAATCCCCCAAAGGGCACCAGGGTAACCACCACAATCAGGAACACCAGGGTCATGGCAGCCAGCAAAACCGAGAGCGCCAGCTCGCTCGGAGTTTTCTGCCGTTTAGCCCCTTCAACCAGGGCAATCATACGATCCAGCAGTGAATTACCGGGATCGACCGTCACCTCAACCACAATCTCATCGGAGAGTACTTTGGTACCGGCACTGACACCGCTGTTATCCGTGCGTGCTTCTCGGAGCACGGGCGCCGATTCACCGGTCACTGCCGATTCGTTGATGGTTGCGGCACCGGTGACGATTTCACCGTCGGCGGGGATCAGCTCGTTGGGTTTGACCAGCACGCGGTCGCCCCGGCGCAAGTCTGTCGCCGCTACTTCCTTGTACTGTTCGCCATCGAGTTTGCGGGCTTTCAGATCCTTCCTTGTTGCCCTGAGTGCTCCGGCCTGGGCCTTGCCCCGAGCTTCGGCGACGGATTCGGCGCCGTTGGCGAACAACACCGTGAATAAAAGAATCGCGCAGATGGCGAAATCCAGGCCGGCAGGCTTACCCTGGGCAAGATTGCTGAGGCCCAGCAGGAAGGTGATCAGGGTTCCAGTACCAACAACCATCATGACCGGGTTGCGGGCCAGATCTTTCGGAGACAGGCGCCTGATTGACTGGCCGAACACACTGCCCGGATCAAGTGAGTCAGTCATTTTGGGGGTTCTTTTGGACATCATCATTCTCCACTCAGGACATCAGAGCCAGGGCTTCAGCGATCGGGCCGAGAATCAGCACCGGCATAAAGCTCAGCAGGGTAAACATCACAATCACCGCCAGGGTCATCAGCCCGAAGGTGGGCGTGTCGATGCTCAGGCTGCCGCGACCTTCAGGAGCGGAACGCTTGGCCGCGAGCGAGGCCGCAATGGCCAGGGGCGCCAGGATTGGAATGAAACGACCGAGGGCGAGGTTGACTGCACAGGTCACGTTCCACCACACGCTGTCGTCGCCGAGGCCTTCAAAGCCGGAGCCATTGTTGGCAAAGGCTGAGGTGTACTCGTATATCGCCTGGCTGATGCCGTGGAAGCCCGGATTGGAGTTGCCGGTCAACGCCGGGAAGGCAACGGTGATGGCGCTGAAACCCAGAATCAGCAGCGGCTGGATCAACAGCGCAATACACACCAGCTTCATTTCCCGGGTTTCCAGCGACTTGCCGGCGATTTCCGGGGCACGACCGATCATCAGGGAGCCGAGGAAGGCGGCCAGCAGCAGAAACAGCAGGTAACCGATCAGACCCACGCCGATACCACCGAAGGTGACGTTGATGAACATGTCGATCATCGGAACCATGCCGCCAATGGGGTTGAAGCTGTCGTGCATGCCGTTGACCGACCCGTTCGAGGTCTGGGTGGTCCAGCTGCCCCAGAGTGCGGTTGCGGTGGCACCAAACCGGACTTCCTTGCCTTCCAGGTTCTCACCGTCTGCGGCAAGCCCGGAGAAGGCGACGTTCGGCTGGTTTTCGGACCATATCGCCACCGACGTCAGTGACACCGACATCACCACCATCACTCCCATCACCACCATGGCCAGGCGGCGACGGCCGGTCATAAAGCCCAGGGCGAACACCAGGGCCGCCGGAATGAGAACGATGGATACGGTTTGCACGAAGTTGCTCAGTGGCGTCGGGTTTTCCAGGGGGACGCTGGAGTTGGGGCCGTACCAGCCACCGCCATTGGTGCCTATCTGCTTGATGGCCACCATGGGTGCCACCGGGCCGATCGGAATGTTCTGTTCTTCCATGCCGGCGGTCTGGTCCAGTGGAATGGCGGTGCGGGCACCTTCATAGCTGTTCGGCACGCCCTGGGAGGCAATGATCAGTGCCACCACCGCAGCGACCGGCAACATGACGCGAACAATGGCCCGGGTGATGTCTTCGTAGAAGTTACCCACGGAGACAACACCATCGACGGCCGGTTGTTTCTTCTTGTCTGAACGACCCAGAAGTGTACGAACAATCGCCACCAGCGCTGCCATGCCAGCTGCCGGCGTTACCACCTGGAGTGTGACAATCCCAAAGGTATGGGCCAGGTAGCTCAGCTGTGCCTGCCCCGAATAGTGCTGCTGGTTGGTATTGGTCAGGAACGAGACAGCCGTATGAAGCGCCAGGTCCCAGCTGATGCCGTCGATCCCGTCCGGGTTCAGGAACAGAAAGCCCTGGGCCATCAGCAGGCCGAAGACGATCAGAACCAGAGCAAGGTGGAGTTTGAGCAGCGCGTTGCCATAACCCTGCCAGTTCATGGGCTGGAAAGGGTCCACGCGAAACAGTCGGTACAGGCCGTTTTCCACCGGCAGAAAGACAGCGCCCGCCGTCCCCTTGGCGCCGTCGAAAACGCCTGCAATATATTTGCCCAAGGGCCACGCCAACAGAAGCGTGACCGCGTAAATTACGATGACCTCGTTCACAGCCGCTCCTCCAGATCAATAAACATAAAACACAGGCCAAACAGTCCCAGAATGATGCCAATGCCGATCAGTGCCATGGTCAGAACCTCTCGGGCCATAGCAGGGCGGCGACCAGGTAGGCGCCGACTGCTACGGAAACAATGAACAGGAAAGTAGACACGCTCGGTCTCCTTCAGTGAGTGTGTCTTTATGGTGCTGGGGAGGGGCGTAAAAATTCGATGACCAAATCCGGGGCTGGTCGTAAAAAGTTCGTTAAAAAGTGAGGGCTATGGTTCGACCGTTGGGATCAGCCAACAGGAAACTCGGTTTTCGCATATCGAACGCGGGATTTACGGCGCACTGTCAGGGTATAACCCAAAGTGAGTGGGCCAAGGCGTCCGATCAGCATGATTGCCATGATGACCAGCTGGCCTGCTGTGCCCAGCTCGCCGGTGGTTCCTCGGGACAGACCAACGGTGCCGAACGCGGAAACCACCTCAAACGCGATGTCCAGAAACTCATCCTCAACCAGGATGCTCAGTGAAATTACGCCCAGGAAGACCACCGCCATCCCGATGGTGGCTGTGGCGAGGGCCTTGAGTACCGTCTCGCTGCTGAGAGAGCGTTTGAAGAAACTCACATTCAGATTGCCTCGCAAAAACGAACGGGTTGCGGCGAGCATAATGACGAAAGTCGATATTTTGATACCACTGGCCGTGGAGTTCGGGGCACCCCCTACGAACATTAGAAGCAGCATCAGTACGCTGGTGCCAGCCGTTAACGCGCCAATATCGAGAGTGTTGAAGCCAGCTGTGCGTGGCGTAACGCCCTGAAACCAGGCGGCGAGGAGTTTGTCCCAGAAACTGTCCAGCGCTCCAAGGGTGGCGGGGTTGCCAAATTCCAGTAGCAGAATGGCGCCGGTGGCAGACAGGTTCAGCAGCAGGGTAGCCAACAGAATGACTTTGACGTAAACCGACAGCCGCGACCAGCAGCGCTTGTCGAAGAGTTCCATGACGACGATATAGCCCAGGCCGCCAGTGATAAACAGAGCCGTCACGGACAGACTGATGCCAGGATGGTCAACGTAGGCAGAAAGGCTTTCTGGCGACAGAGCAAAACCAGCATTGTTAAACGCTGAGATTGTGTAGAAAAAGGCCTGGTAAAGACCCTCGGTCCATCCCAGTTCCGGGACGAAAAACAGGCCGAGCAACACAATACCGATGGCTTCGGCGGTCACTGCAAACAGCGCAATGGAGCCACCGGCCCTTCGGGCGGTCTGAAGGGAAATCTCGTTGAAGGCTTCCTGTGCGACCAGTTGGTGTTCCAGACGCAGCTTGAAACCCAGAGCGAGGGCGGTGAGTACCGCGAATGTCATTAACCCAAGCCCGCCCAGTTGTATCAGGGCCAGTATCACCAATTGCCCAAACAAGGTGTATTGACTCCCGGTATCCACAACCACGAGGCCGGTCACGGTGATTGCCGAGGTAGCGGTGAAGGCCGCTTCCATCCAGGAAACCGGCTCAACGGTCGCGAAAGGTAACTTGAGAAGGCACGCCCCAAGAGCAATGAGAAACAAAAACGATTCAAGCAGAAGCCGGGGAGGGTTGATGCTCCCTTTCCCTGGTGTCTCGCCGTTTGTGTGATGGGAAACAAGATCCAGAAAATGGACTTTCATAGGCGGCTGACGAGGTCTCTCAGGTCGTCCAGTTTTCCCCCAAGGACAATTCGATCTCCATTACGGATTTTCCAGGTATGGTCCGGGTGAGGGTGAGCTTCCTTCATCCGCTTCACAACCAGGGCTTCCACTGGCTCATCATTAATGACATCGCCGATTGTTTTGTCGATGAGATCGTCTGTGGTGTGAAAGTCCACGATGAAATAGTCATCGTCGAGACCCAGGTAATCGTGCACCATCGGGTAATTCAGTTCCTGTGAAATTCGGACTCCCATTTCAAACTCCGGGGCAATAACTCGCGTTGCACCGAGCCTCTCCAGAATCCGGTGGTGTTGGTTTGTCAGGGCTTTGGTCCAGACTTTCTTGACCCCCAGTTCCCTGAGTTGAAGAGTGGCCAGCATGGTAGCCTCAACATTTCGACCAATGGCAACCACCGCTGCGTCATAGCTGCCCGCGTTCAACTCGATCAGGGAGTTTTCATCGGCGACATCAGCAATAACCGCATGGGTAATTTCTTCCGCCAGCCGGTCGACACAATGTTCGTCTGAATCGATACCCAGCACCTCATGTCCCAGTCTAGTGAGTTCCCGAGCGATTGTTGCGCCAAAAACGCCGAGACCGATAACAATAAACTGCTGCTTTTTGATCATTGATACAGTCCCATTGATTGTTCGTTTTTCAACAAATGAGTGTAGCTGTAAATGTCCGCACTGCGTAAGCGTTCATTCCACGACGTAGTGGACTTATTTCACATCGCGTAGCGGCCTGAGCAACCCGGGCGAGACCTTATATTGTTTGGTGCCATCCTCGGCCAACACAATCACACTCTTGCGATTGATCT
>Ga0208561_100223_pt1 | contig 14969 bp, 13 predicted proteins | sample Shrwel1BS1Day9_FD_187536 | JGI IMG/M metagenome (GOLD analysis project Ga0208561, IMG submission 187536) | Subsurface microbial communities from deep shales in Ohio, USA - Utica-3 well 1 S-1-Day9 (SPAdes) (version 2) ... | reverse complement strand
GCACCGGCCATTCGCTGCCCCAGAGCGGCTACCACGCTTCCCGTCAGCGTTGCATAATCAATAATTGCACGCGGCTTGCCGCGGGAGACCAGTGCCAGGGTATCGGAAAGCACCATTCGCCCCTCGGCATCGGTGTTGATCAGTTCAATCGTGGTGCCATCGAGGGCCGTAATAACGTCGTTGCATTTCACTGCCCGTGACCCGATGTGGTTTTCCGCCAGAGCAAGCCAGCAGTCCACCGGTTGATCGAATTCGAGGCGGGTAAGGGCGAGAAAGGCGCCAAGCGCAACCGCACTGCCCTGCATGTCACCATGCATGCCCAGCATGCTGCCGCCAACTTTGAGGTTGCTGCCACCGGTGTCAAAACAGATGCCTTTACCGACCAGCGCCAGCGGCTTGCCGTCGGCTCCGGCGGGGCGGTATTGCAGGTGCAGTATGCCAGCATCCCTGACCGGACTGGCCTCTACAACCGAGAGGAAGGCGCCGGCCCCAAGCTCTTCCAGCTCGTCGCGGTCATAGAAATGGGTGCCTCTACAACCGAGAGGAAGGCGCCGGCCCCAAGCTCTTCCAGCTCGTCGCGGTCATAGAAATGGGTGTCCCAGCCTTCTTCGCCAGCCAGTGACTCGACGAACTCTCGGTAAATGCCCGGCGTCAGGTAATTGCCCGGCAAATGGGTTAACCACCGAGCCAGATTGTTGCCTTCGGCCGTTGCCTCGGCGTATCTGAAGTCGGCGTTTGCGAAATTCCCGAAAAAGTGGATGGCCTCGAGCACTTTCGGTTCCGTTGGTTTGCCAGAGATCCGGGGCAGCTGGAACAGGTCTGCGTGTGCGGCAGCCAGCAGTGCTTCGGCCATGGTGCTGGCAGAAATCTCAGTGTCCATCAGGGAGATGACATTAAGCTCAGCTGACCGCTCTGCCATCAGGGGGCCAACGACTTTACGGGCCAGGGTCAGGGCTTTGAAGGTGGGGATAGTGTCGGGCACAAAAACAACGGCGGCACGACCACCACAGGGCGTGGACAGAAATACCGGATTTTCGGTTTCCGGATATCTTGGAAGTGTCTTTTCCAGAAGGCCGGCCCAGGGCGTCTTTTCTATTGCATTGCGGTCACGCTCGGGCACCAGAAGCACAACGCCTGTTGCGGGCTGGAAATCCCACGAGGCCGGTGTCTCTCCATCGGTTTGTATCAGCAACGGGTGTGGTTCTGGAAGTTCCGGGGTCATACCTATATTCCTAAGGAAATTGGCCTGGTTCTGTACTCAGTATAGATAGTTTCCCGACCCGAAAGCGTCCAGATTAACCAACCGCGACAGTATTTTTCGACGGCCCGGCCTGCCCCCTACGGAAGCCTCTGTATATGCTGATTTTCTTCAACCCGAGAGATCGGGACTTCTACGTTTAGAGAAGGTCTGGGCGACCGGCAGTTAGTTCGGCCGCCCAATGTGCCTATATCCTGTAAATCATCAACTCGGTTTACGACTGTATCCAACCAGCAATCTTGTCCTGTTCCGGGACGGAGCCACTGTGAATCACCTTGCCGTCGAGTGCCACGGCGGGTGTGGACATCACCTGATATTCCATGATCCTGGCCGGATCGGTCACCTTGATGACTTCGACCGATTCGCCCAAATCCTTAGCGGTGCGCTCAATGGCTTCGGCAGTGTTGACGCATTTCTTGCAACCGGTGCCCAGTACTTCAAACGTTTTCATCGGGTTCTCCTGTTCTCGGTTTCTCGTGTGAATACATCAGACCCCGCCAAACAGCCAGGGCCCGATCAGGTTGATCACCCAGCCGACCACCATGAAGTTGGCCAGCAGGATGGTAAAAATGATCGCCAGCAGGCGGAAGGTCATCACCTGCTTGAGCATGATGAACTCGGGAAAGCTGGCCGCCACGGTGCTCATGCAGAACGCCAGGGTGGTGCCCACCGGCAGGCCTTTGGTAATCAGGCTTTCCATCACCGGAATCACCCCGGTGGCATTGGAATACAGGGGCAGGCCGGCGAATACGGCGGCGGGGACGTTCCACCACTGGCCGGCGCCCAGGTTCTCGGCAAACCAGCCATCCGGCACAAAGCCGTGCAGGGCGGCGCCCAGGCCAACGCCGATCAATACCCATTTCCAGATGCGGCCGACGATTTCTTTCAGTTCGTCTTTCGCAAAATTGTGTCTGTCTTTAAACGTCAGCTTCGGGGCCTCGGGCACTTCAACGTCCTGCGATGAGTCATGAGTCTTCTCCGCCGCCTTCCGGTAAGCCTTGGCGGCGAAATCCTTCAGCCAGCGTTCGCCCTTGATGGCATCCAGAATCATGCCGCCGATCATGCCCACGGCCATGCCGACCACGATATAGGCCAGGGTGAACTTCCAGCCCAGAAGACTCCAGAGCATGATCACCGCCACCTCGTTGATAATGGGCGACGTGAACAGAAAGGCCATGGTGATGCCCAGCGGAATGCCCGCGCTGGTAAAGCCCAGGAACAGCGGAATACTGGAGCAGGAGCAGAACGGCGTGATGGCACCAAAGCCGGAGCCGAAAAAGTAGCCAACCGCCCGGTTTTTCCGTTGAATGTAGGCGCGTACCCGCTCCAGATTCAGCGAGGCCCGCATCAGGGCAATCACATAGATCATCACCACCAGCAGGAACAGGATCTTGGTGGTGTCCTCAATGAAAAAGTGAATGGCCGTGCCCAGTCTGGTGTCCGGGCCCAGGCCCAGCAGGGTGTAGGCCAGCCAGTCGGCGAGTAGGGTGAAGATCTCCAGCATGGTGGTTTGTTCCGGTCCGGTGTCCACGAAAAAGTGTTGTTGCCAAAGAAGACGAACGAGACACAGAAAAGATACACCGGTTTGGACAGACAAGTGCTGACAGCAACGCCAGACACAACACGATACAATGTGGTTTCGATGGGGCGGTACCTTTGGCACCGACAAAACACGGGAGTTTACCGAGCACCATGGCATTTGAGTGCGTATTGAAAGCCTGGGAAGATCACCAATCGGAACTTCGGCAATACCTCGTCAGCAGGTTGCCTGACCCCGCCATGGCTGATGATTTCCTGCAGGACGTGTTCTTCCGTGCCATGCGGGCAGGGCAAACGTTCTGTGAGCTGGACAACCCCCGGGCCTGGCTGTTCCGCGTGGCCCGCAATGCCCTGACCGACAACGCCCGCCTGCGCAAACAGTGGGTGCCCGTGCCGGAGCATCTGCCAGATGAGCGTACCTCAGATCGGGCGCCGGTGGATGAGCCGGACCAGTGTATTCACCGGACCCTTCCGGTTCTTGCGGACGCGGACCGGGATATCCTGCAGGCCTGTGATCTGGGGACCATGTCCCAGGTGGCGTATGCGCAGGCGCACGGGTTGTCGTTGCCGGCCACCAAGGCCCGCATTCGCCGGGCCCGGGAGCGGCTTCGGGCAACCCTTGCCAGCCGCTGCAATGTAGAGACCGACAGCAATGGCCGGATCTGCTGCCATAAAATGCAAAGCTGATAACAAAGACAACAACAATGATCGACCTGCTTCGGCGTTACCCCCTGCCGGTGATTGTGCTGGCGCAACTGTTTGGCACGTCCCTCTGGTTCAGTATTAACGGCGTCTGGCTGTCCCTGGCCCGCGAGCTGGGGCTGGCGGAAGCCCGGCTGGGCACGCTGACCCTGGCGGTGCAGGGCGGCTTCATCGCCGGCACGCTTACCTTTGCGGTGACTGGGCTGGCGGATCGTTTCGGAGCCAGCCGCATGTTTGCCGTGGCCAGTGTGGTGGGGGCGCTGGCCAACGCCGGTTTCGTGATGGCGGTGGAGCAGCCAGTCCTGGGTTTCGCCCTGCGATTCGCCACGGGTTTGTGTCTTGCCGGTATCTACCCGCTGGGCATGAAAATGGTGATTGCCTGGACGCCCCGATACGCTGGCGCCGCACTGGCTTGGTTGATCGGTATGCTGACCGTGGGTACCGCACTCCCGCACCTGATGCGTGGCGCCACCCTGGGGCTGCCCTGGGAATGGCCGCTGCTGGGTTCGTCGATGCTTGCTCTGGTTGGCGGTGCCCTGGTGTTGTTGCTGGGCGATGGCCCGCACCTGCCCAAGACCTCCGGCCGCATTCCCCTTAGCCGGGGGCTGGCCGCCCTGGGTAATGCCCGGTTCCGGTCTGTGGCGGGCGGCTATTTCGGGCACATGTGGGAGCTGTATGCGTTCTGGACCCTGACGCCACTGTTGGTGGCCCGGGAATTGGACCGTGCCGGCTGGTCTGCCGGCCTGTTGCCCTGGCTGGCCTTTGCTGTGATCGCCATTGGGGCTCTGGGTTGCATCCTGGGTGGACAGCTCAGTCGCAGCCGGGGCAGTGCCTGGGTGGCCTTCCGAGCGCTGGCCGTTTCCGGCCTGTTGTGCCTTTGCTACCCGGTATTGGCGGGCCTGCCGTCCTGGCTGTTGTTGATGCTCCTGCTGCTTTGGGGAGTCATGGTGGTCGCCGACTCGCCTCAATTCTCCGCCCTGGCGGCCGCCGCCGCACCCCGGGAATCTATTGGTTCCTCACTGGCAGTGATGAACGCGGTTGGTTATGGTCTGACGCTTCCGGCCATCTGGATAACCGCCGGTTTGTGGGATACCTGGGGTGTCTGGGTGTCGCTGCTGCTGGTGCCGGGGCCATTGTTGGGGCTCTGGTCCCTGGGACGCGGTGGCCTGCATCGACTCTCAACAACGAATTAATGTCATGACCCAGTCAGCCTCCAACAACACGGATTCAAAGCCCCGGGTTCTGCTCCTGTCCGGTTACGATGCCGCCAGTCACCGGCGTTGGCGGGAACAGCTGGTGGCGCTGTTTCCGGATTACCACTGGCACACCCTGGCGCTGTCGCCCCGGTATTTCCGCTGGCGCATTCGCGGCAACCCCCTGGCCTGGCTCAACGAGCCCTGTTTCCGGGAAAGCTGGGACCTGGTGATTGCCACCTCCATGGTGGACCTGGCTGCCTTGAAGGGTTTCCATCCCGCTTTGGCCGGTGTGCCTTGCCTGTTGTACATGCACGAAAACCAGTTCGCGTTTCCGGTATCGGACCGGCAGCATTCCAGCGTTGATCCACAGGTGGTGAATTTGTACAGCGCCATTGCCGCTGACGGGCTGATGTTCAACAGTGCCTGGAACCGGGACAGCTTCCTGGATGGTGCCACCCGGTTTCTGGACCGGATGCCCGACGGCGTTCCGTATGGGCTGATTGCCGGGCTGCGTGACAAAGCCCGGGTGCTCCCGGTGCCCATTGAAGATCGGATGTTTGTCAGCCGGGAAACAAAGCCGGATTGGCAATGCCCGCATCTGCTCTGGAACCATCGGTGGGAGTATGACAAGGGGCCTGGCCGGCTGCTGGGCCTGCTCAACGAGTTGGAGCGGCGTGAGGTGCCTTATCGGGTGAGTGTGGTGGGGGAGAGCTTCCGCAAGTACCCGCCGGAGTTTGACGACATTCGCAAACGCTTCGCTCATCGAATCAATCACTGGGGGTTTCTGGAGCAGCGGGCCGATTACGACCGATTGCTGGCGGAAGCCGATATTGTGTTTTCCACGGCCCTGCACGATTTCCAGGGGCTGTCGATGCTCGAGGCCATGGCTTCGGGGTGCGTGCCGCTGGCGCCGGACCGGTTGGCTTACCCCGAGTACGTGCCTGCCGCGAGCCGGTATGCCAGCCACGAAACCGATCCTGACGAAGAAGCCCGGACAGCGGTGGATACCTTGCAAAAAGTGCTGGTGAATCAACCCTCAGCGATCGCGCCGGACGCCTGGCGGGCCTCGGCCTTGCAGGCCCGCTATCGGGATTTCATGGAGGCCGCCATGGCCGCCGGTCGATTTTCCTAACCGGCTCTGGTAGAATCCGCGCCCTCTTTGAGGCGCCGCCTCGTTTTTCCTTCATCAACAAAATTGAAACCAGACTGTGACGATTCTTCCGCCCTAGCGCTCAAGCCATTCCCCCAGGTGTCCGCGAACAACCTTTAGCCGGCTGCCCCGTGCAGGTCCGTTTGCCGTTCGCTCGTGATGCCGCGCTGGTCGCAGTCCTGTTCCTGTAATACCCCCATAAGACACTGTGGCACTGGTCGATTGTGATCTGTGCACTCGCTGTTTTTGTGACATTCAACCGGATTGACTGAATATGCTGAAAAGTCTTCAAACCAACTGGTTTTCCAACATCCGTGGTGACCTGCTCGCTGGTATCGTGGTGGCCCTGGCGTTGATCCCGGAGGCCATTGCCTTTTCCATCATTGCCGGCGTCGACCCGAAAATCGGGCTTTACGCTTCCTTCTGTATTGCCGTGGTGATTGCCTTTGTCGGCGGCCGCCCGGGCATGATTTCCGCTGCTACCGGGGCCATGGCCCTGCTGATGGTCACGCTGGTTAAGGAGCACGGGTTACAGTACCTGTTGGCGGCCACCCTGTTGACTGGTGTGTTCCAGATTATTGCCGGTTACCTGAAACTCGGTGGACTCATGCGGTTTGTCTCCCGCTCGGTGGTCACCGGTTTTGTGAACGCCCTGGCAATCCTGATTTTCATGGCCCAGCTGCCGGAACTGACCAACGTCACCTGGCATGTCTATGCCATGACCGCCGCCGGGCTGGGCATTATCTACCTGTTCCCCTACGTGCCGGTGGTAGGCAAGGTGCTGCCGTCGCCGCTGGTGTGCATCATCGTGTTGACCGGTGTGGCCATGGCGGTGGGCCTGGATATCCGCACCGTGGGCGACATGGGCGAGTTGCCGGACACGCTGCCGATCTTCCTGTGGCCGAATGTGCCACTGAATCTCGAAACCTTGATGATCATCCTGCCGTATTCGCTCGGTCTGGCGGTGGTGGGCCTGCTGGAATCCATGATGACCGCCACCATCGTGGACGATCTGACTGACACCACCAGTGACCGCAATCGCGAGTGTAAGGGGCAGGGCGTGGCCAATATTGGTGCCGGTTTGCTGGGCGGCATGGCCGGTTGCGCCATGATCGGCCAGTCCATCATCAACGTGAAATCCGGCGGCCGGACCCGTCTGTCCACACTGACCGCCGGTGTCTTCCTGCTGATCATGGTGCTGGTTCTGGACCAGTGGCTGGTGCAGATCCCCATGGCCGCGCTGGTGGCGGTAATGATCATGGTTTCCATCGGTACCTTCAGCTGGGGCTCAATCAAGAACCTGAAAGAACACCCGCTGTCCACGAACATTGTTATGGTGGTGACCGTGGTTGTGGTGGTTGCTACCCACAATCTGGCATTTGGCGTTCTTGCCGGTGTATTGCTCGCTTCCCTGTTCTTCGCCAACAAGGTGGGGCACTACATGGCGGTCACCTCGGAGTTTGATCAGAACACCGACACCCGCACCTATAAGGTGGTTGGGCAGGTGTTCTTCAGCTCATCGGAAAAATTTCTGGAAGCCTTCGATTTCAAGGAAGCGGTCGATAACGTCGTTATCGACTTGAGCCGCGGTTCTTCGCCAACAAGGTGGGGCACTACATGGCGGTCACCTCGGAGTTTGATCAGAACACCGACACCCGCACCTATAAGGTGGTCGGACAGGTGTTCTTCAGCTCATCGGAAAAATTTCTGGAAGCCTTCGATTTCAAGGAAGCGGTGGATAACATCGTTATCGACTTGAGCCGCGCTCATTTCTGGGACATCACTGCCGTTGGCGCCCTAGACAAGGCGGTGATCAAGTTCCGTCGTGAGGGCGCAGACGTAGACGTACTGGGTCTGAACGAAGCCAGCGCCACGATCGTCGATCGCTTCGGCGTGCATGACAAACCGGACGCCGCCGATGGTCTCATGGGCGGCCACTGAGGGAGTTGCATCAATGACGGATAACAACCGAGAAAACGGCCCCCTGCAGGTGGTGGCCTGCATCGATGGTTCCCAGGCGGCGCTGAGCGTCTGTGACTATGCAGCCTGGGCCAGCCAGCGCATGGGTGACCCGCTGCTGCTCCTGCACGTGCTGGACGAGGAAAAATACCCGGCCCGTACAGACGTGAGTGGCAACATTGGCCTGGGCGCCCGGGAGCATTTGCTGAATGAGCTGGTGGAACTGGACCAACAGCGGAGCAAGCTGGCCCTCAAGCAGGGCCACCTGATGCTGGATGAAGCCGAGCAGCGTGTTCGGGCCGATGGCGTGGACCGCGTCAATCAGCGCCAGCGTCACGACGAGCTGGCCGGCTCGCTGGTTTCCCTGGAGCCCGAGGCCCGTTTGTTTGTCCTTGGGCTGCACGGCGAAGGCAGCAACCGGGAAGGTGCGAAACACGTGGGCAGCCAGCTGGAAACGGTGATCCGTAGCGTACACCGTCCGGTGTTGCTGGTGCCGGATGAGTACACTGAGCCACGGAGTGCTATGCTTGCCTTTGATGGCAGTGAAACGGCGTTCCGGAGTATCGAGCTCCTGGCGGGCACGCCGGTTTTCCAGGGTATGCCGTTCCACCTGGTGATGGTGGGGCAGGACACCGATGAAAAGCGTGGGCAGATGGCGCGGGCGCGAGACGTCCTCGCTGCTCAGGATCTGGATGTGACAGAAGCGATTTGTCAGGGTACGGATGTGGAGAAGGCCCTGCACGAATACCAGGATGAGCATGACATTGATCTGCTGATCATGGGGGCTTACGGTCACTCCTGCGTTCGTCGGTTCCTGGTGGGCAGTACCACCACCAGGATGCTGGAAACCGCCCAAAAACCGCTGGTTATTCTCCGGTAATTCACTGGCCTGCCTTGCGTGCACTTGAGGTGGTGTAGCACCGCCTCTCGCCGAGCTCATCACGACTATCATCTGTTAATGGAGATGGCGAATGATGAACGAGACGATGGCCGAGAGTACAAAGTTTTTTGACCCCGACAAGAAGACCCACCAGTTTGCGGCAGATCTGCTGGCCCAGGCAGACATCCAGATTGGGGGTTCCCGGCCCTGGGATATCCAGTTCCTGGCCGAAGGGGTGCCCGAGGCCGCCCTGGCCCGTGGCAACCTGGGGTTTGGCGAAGCCTACATGGACGGGGCCTGGGAGGCTGAGGCGCTGGACCAGTTCTTCTGTAAGCTGTTAGCCGCCCGCCTGCCGCATTACATCAAACCCGCCAAAATTTTTCCCCACATCGTAAGAGCAAAGCTGCTGAACCGGCAGACCGCCAGGCGCGCCTGGGAAGTGGGAGAAGCCCATTATGATCTGGGCAACGAATTCTACGGGGCCATGCTCGATTCCCGCATGACCTACACCTGTGGCTACTGGAAAGACGCGGACAATCTGGAAGACGCCCAAGAGGCGAAGCTGGACCTGATCTGCCGCAAGCTGCAACTGGAACCGGGTATGCGCCTGCTGGATATCGGCTGCGGCTGGGGCAGCCTGATGGCCTATGCCGCAGAGCATTATGGCGTGGAAGCCGTGGGCCTGACCATTTCCAAAGAGCAGACCCAGTGGGCGAAAACCCATTATCCGCACCTGAACCTTGATTTCCGGCTAATGGATTACCGGGAGATTGATGAAAAATTTGACCGCATAGCCAGTGTCGGCATGTTCGAGCACGTGGGACCGAAGAACTACCGCACGTTCATGGAAGTGGTCTACCGCTGCTTGAACCCCGGCGGCCTGTTCCTGCTACACACCATCGGCAAGAACCAGCGCAATTCCTTCCCCGATCCGTTTATCGACAAATACATTTTCCCGAACGGCGAGCTGCCTTCCATCGGCCAGATTGGCGACGCCGTCGATGAACTGTTTGTGGTGGAGGATCTGCACAATTTCGGAGCAGATTACGACAAGACCCTGATGGCCTGGCACGCCAACTTTGAGAAAGCCTGGCCCCGTTTCCGGGAAGAACTGGGCGAGCGGTTCTATCGCATGTGGCGGTATTACCTGCTCTCCTGCGCCGGGGCCTTCCGGGCACGGGATATCCAGCTCTGGCAGTGGGTGATGGCTAAGGACGGAGTGGAGGGCGTTTACCAGAGAGTGGTCTGAGCCGCTTAAAGAAAAAAACGGGTTGTTTTCGGTTGTAACAAAGCTGTCACACAGTCCCCCTAGGATGCACTCATCGGTAAAGCAGATCCGACCCAACGTCTAAACCAAATAACGGAGACTTGACGTGATGAAACTGAAAACTGCGCTGACGTCTGTAGCCCTGGCCGGCACCATCGCCGCCGTATCCACCCCGGCTATGGCGCGTGACACCATCAGCATTGTGGGTTCCTCCACGGTATACCCGTTCGCGACTGTTGTGGCTGAGCGTTTCGGTACCAAAACCGAGTACAGCACTCCGAAGCTGGAGTCCACAGGCTCCGGTGGCGGCATGAAGCTGTTCTGCCAGGGTATCGGTACCCAGCACCCGGACATCACCAACGCATCCCGTCGCATGAAAACGTCCGAGTATGACCTGTGCCAGAAGAACGGCGTGACAGACATCACCGAGTTCCGTATTGGCTCTGACGGCATCGTGATTGCCAGCTCCCAGGAAGCACAAAACTTGGACATCACCCTGGAAACTCTGTTCCTGGCCCTGGGCAAGAAAGTTCCGAACCCGGACAACGAGAAAGAGCTGATCGAGAACCCGTACGAGAAGTGGAGCGACATCGACTCCAGCCTGCCGAACGTTGCCATTCGTGTAATGGGTCCGCCGCCGACTTCCGGCACCCGTGACTCCTTCAACGAACTGGCCCTGCAGGGTGGCTGTGAAGACCTGCCGGCCGTTGCCGACATGAGCGAAGACGACATGGAAGCCGTGTGCCAGAGCGTTCGTGAAGACGGCGCCTTCATCGAAGCCGGTGAGAACGATAACCTGATCGTTCAGAAGCTGATCGACGACGACTCCCTGTATGGTGTGTTCGGCTACAGCTTCCTGGAAGAAAACTCTGACCGGCTGCAGGCTGCTACCCTGAACGGCGTGGTTCCGACTGTCGAAGCGATTGCTGCTGATGAGTATCCGGTTGCCCGTTCACTGTTCTTCTATGTGAAGAAAGCTCACATCGGTGTTATCCCGGGTATTAAGGGCTACATTGAAGAATTCGTCAGTCCGGCTGCCATGGGTCGCAACGGCTACCTGAAGAGCGTCGGCCTGATTGTTCCGCCGCGTGAAGCCCTGATGGATCTGCAGGACAAGGCCGCCAACATGCCGAACCTGCAGAAGAGCGAACTGCTCTAAGAAAATCAGCAGCTTAAGGAAAAGCTGACTGTGAAGGGTGCGAGTCTGAGGGCTCGCACCCTTTTGTGGTTAAACGCGTTGGACAAAAGTGGCCGGTTTGAACCCGGGTCGGAACACCGTAAACTTGCCGCTCAATTGAAGTGCCAGACAGGATAATTCATGCAACCTGCCAATCTCCTCATACTGACCCTCGCCCTGGTGGTGATCGCCTATGGGCTGGGCTACGCCCGTTCCCGCTCATTGGCGATGCCGCTGGGAGGGATTCGTCATCTCAAGTCTTTGCCCTTTTACTACGGTGCCCGGGCGGCCCTGTGGTGTGGAATACCGGCTTTGCTGGTTCTGGCGCTGTGGGCCGCATTCCAGGGCAAGGTTATCCAGATGCTGGTCATCGGGTCGCTGCCGGTGGATATGATCCCGGACTCCGAAGGTGCCGCGAGCCTGCTGCTGAGCAAGATCAGCAATGTGGCCAGTGGTGCCTTGCCCCCGGGGTTTGTGGATGCTCCGATTGCCCAGGCGGCTGAGCGGTTGCAAGAGTTAAGAAGCCAGAGTCGCTTGTACATGACTGCTCTGGTGATCGCGGTGGCGGTGTTGGCGGGCTTCCTGGGCTGGTTGCGCATTCGGCCGAGACTGAATGCGCGTGCGCAGGTGGAAAGCATCCTCAAGTGGATTTTCTTTTCCTGTGCCGCGCTGGCGATTCTCACTACCGTTGGCATCATTTTTTCAGTGGCGTTTGAGACCTTCCGGTTCTTCCAGAAAATTTCCTTCATTGATTTCATTTTTGGATCCCAGTGGAGCCCGCAGACCGCCTTGCGTGCCGACCAGGTGGCGGCAGAAGGCGCCTTCGGCATGATTCCGTTGTTTACCGGCACCCTGTTGATCTCGTTCATTGCCATGCTGGTGGCGGTGCCGGTGGGGCTGCTCTCGGCGATTTACCTTTCCGAGTACGCCAACAAGCGGGTTCGGAGCATCGTCAAGCCAATGCTCGAAATGCTGGCGGGTATCCCCACGGTGGTTTACGGCTTTTTCGCGGCACTGACCGTGGCGCCGTTCATCAGTGACCTGGCCGCCTCGGTGGGCATCGACGCGTCTTCCCAGAGTGCGCTGGCCGCCGGTGGTGTGATGGGTATCATGATCATTCCGTTTGTGTCATCGCTGTCCGACGACGTTATCAATGCCGTGCCCCAGACGCTTCGGGATGGCTCGCTGGCCCTGGGGGCCACCCAGTCCGAGACCATGAAGAAGGTCATTTTCCCGGCCGCGCTGCCGGGCATCATGGGTGGGGTTCTGCTGGCGGTGTCCCGCGCTATTGGCGAGACCATGATCGTGGTGATGGCGGCTGGCCTGGCTGCTAATCTCACCGCCAACCCGCTGGAAACCGTGACTACGGTTACCGTGCAGATTGTCACGCTGCTGACTGGCGACCAGGAGTTTGACAGTGCCAAGACCCTGGCGGCCTTTGCGTTGGGTGCCATGTTGTTCCTGGCCACCCTGCTGCTGAACGTGATTGCCCTGAAAATTGTCCGGAAATATCGGGAACAGTATGACTGATCAACTTTCACAGGCGGAGTTAGTCCGCAAATCGCTGAAACGCCGTTACCGTAAGGAACGCCGTTTCCGGGCTTACGGCATTGCAGCCATCGCCATTGCCTTGTCGGCGTTGGTGGTGCTGTTTGCAGACATCGTCGGCAAGGGTGCCACCGGTTTCATGAAGACCACCCTGGACCTTCAAGTCGAGCTGGATGGCGAGATGATGTACCTGGACGATGCCACCGATGAGCGACAACTGAAGATGGCGGATTTTGTCGAGCCGCTGGTGCAGGCGTTGCTGAAGGAAATCCCATCCGCGACGGAGAGTGATCGTGATGCCGTGGCGGATCTGATCAACCCCTACGCTTCAGTGACCCTGCGGGACGCCCTCAAAGAGAACCCCGAGTGGCTGAACACCACCCGCTCGATGAGCTTCCTGGCGCACACCGATGTGGATGTCTATGTGAAGCACGCCGGTGATGATGCCTATTCCATCAAGCTGTCTCAGCAGCAGCAACGCTGGGTGGACCAGTTGGTTGAAAAAGGCATTGTCGAGACGTCCTTTAACGACACCTTTTTCAAGAACGGCGATTCCCGGGATCCGTCCAAGGCGGGTATCCTTGGGGCAATCATCGGTTCCCTGCTGACCATGATCGTGACACTGGCATTGTCCTTCCCGATTGGGGTGGCGGCCGCGATCTACCTGGAAGAGTTCGCCCCGCAGAATAAGCTGACCGATTTCATCGAAGTGAACATCAACAACCTGGCTGCGGTACCTTCCATTATCTTCGGCCTGCTGGGCCTGGCGGTGTTCATCAACTTGTTTGGCATGCCGCGCTCGGTGCCGGTGGTGGGCGGTCTGGTGCTGACCCTGATGACCCTGCCCACCATCATTATCTCCAGCCGGGCGGCGATCAAGAGTGTGCCGCCTTCCATCCGGGAAGCCGCTGAAGGCATCGGCGCCTCGAAAATGCAGGTGGTGCTGCACCATGTATTGCCGTTGGCCATGCCGGGTATGCTGACCGGCTCCATCATTGGCATGGCGCAGGCGCTGGGTGAAACCGCGCCGTTGCTGCTGATTGGCATGGTGGCCTTTATTGTGGACGTGCCGGAAGGATTCTTTGATTCCGCCACGGTTCTGCCGGTACAGGTGTTCCTGTGGGCCGGTAGCCCCGAGCTTGCCTTTATTGAACGTGCGTCAGCCGCCATTATGGTACTGCTGGCATTTCTGATTGGTATGAATGCATTGGCCATCTGGCTCCGTAAACGACTTGAGCGCCGGTGGTAAGGAGAGGTTTTATGAGTACGCTTAATACAGCGGTTGCCCAGGAAATGGATAAGTCGGATGAAGCAGAACTGCCAGCGGGCGAAAGCCGTCCGGCTGAGACCGTCATCGAAGAGGGCGCCACCGTCGGAGCACCTTATGCCGACGATCCCAAATTCAAGCTGCGTGACGTGGAAGTGTTCTATGGCGAGGACCGCGCCATCAAGAACATCAGCCTGGACATTGCCCGCAACGAAGTCATCGCCTTTATCGGCCCTTCAGGCTGTGGCAAATCCACCTTCCTGCGCTGCCTGAACCGCATGAACGACAGCATCGATATCTGTCGGGTCAAAGGCTCGTTGCAGCTGGACGATCAGGACCTGTATGACCCCAAGCGCGATGTTGTCGAGCTTCGGGCCCGGGTGGGCATGGTGTTCCAGAAACCCAATCCGTTCCCGAAGTCCATCTACGACAACGTGGCCTACGGCCCGCGCATCCACGGCCTGGCCAATCGCAAATCGGACCTGGATGACATTGTTGAGAGCAGCCTGCGCAAGGCCGGCCTGTGGGAAGAGGTGAAGGACCGTCTGGATGCCACGGCCACCGGCATGTCCGGCGGCCAGCAGCAGCGTTTGTGCATTGCCCGTGCCATTGCCGTGAGCCCGGAAGTGGTGCTGATGGACGAACCCTGTTCGGCGCTGGACCCAATTGCCACCGCCAAGGTGGAGGAACTGATCGCAGAGTTGTCCGAGAGCTACACCATCGTGATCGTGACCCACTCCATGCAGCAGGCGGCCCGTGTGTCTCACCGCACTGCCTATTTCCACTTGGGTCACCTGGTGGAGGTGAACGACACCAACAAGGTGTTCACCTCACCGGAGCACGAGTTGACCGAATCCTACATCACCGGCCGCTTTGGCTAAGCCCGGCCCGGTTATTGGAGAAAGACATGCCAGATAGAAAAGACGACGTATACGGAGATCACATCTCCCACAAGTTCAATGACGAACTGATGGAGCTGAAAACCCAGTTCCTGGAAATGGGCGGCGCCGTTGAATCCCAGGTGGA
>Ga0208561_100222_pt1 | contig 14991 bp, 16 predicted proteins | sample Shrwel1BS1Day9_FD_187536 | JGI IMG/M metagenome (GOLD analysis project Ga0208561, IMG submission 187536) | Subsurface microbial communities from deep shales in Ohio, USA - Utica-3 well 1 S-1-Day9 (SPAdes) (version 2) ... | reverse complement strand
CTCGTGGCCCTCGGTGCTGGCGAAATGAAGGCCGTTGTCTTTGTGGCGTCGATGGTTGCTGGTATGTTGCTGTTTGAATTCTTTGAACGCCTTGAACTCTTTGCACGTAAAGCTGGAGAAGCCTGATGGATATCCGAAAAATTGACGACACCATTTCGGTCTCCCCGCAAATCGCGGTGGAAGACGTGGCCGAAATTGCCCGCCTGGGCTTCAAAACCCTCGTAGCCAATCGCCCGGACCACGAAGAGCCCGGCCAGCCGGCCATGGCGGATATCGAAAAAGCCGCTGCCGAGAATGGGCTTAAGTTCGTCTACCTGCCCGTGGAATCCGGCAACGTGACCGATGAGGACGTGGACCGCTTCGCCCCGATGATCCAGGACGCCGATAAGCCCGTAATGGCCTTCTGTCGATCCGGCACCCGCTGTACCATACTCTGGGCCCTGAGCAGCGCCCGTGAGCTCGACCTGGAAGAAGTCGTGTCCCGTGCTTACCGTGCCGGTTACGACATCCGGGGGCTGGCACCACGTATCATTCAGCAGGCCGAGAAGCACTAACCTCATAAAACGGACTACCGCGATAATGCCGTACACAGGAATTAAAGATTTCAGCCACAACCAGCCCGAGCGCATTGGCGTTCTCATCACCAACCTGGGAACACCCGACGCCCCCACCACCCCGGCCCTGCGGCGTTATCTGGCTGAATTCCTGTGGGACCCCCGGGTGGTGGAAGTCCCCCGCCCGATCTGGTGGCTGATCCTGCACGGCGTCATCCTGCGCATCCGCCCGAAGAAGAGCGCAGAAGCCTACGCCGGTGTCTGGCAGCCGGAGGGTTCACCGCTGCTGACCCACACCGCGAAACAGGCGGAAGGCATTCGGGACGTGCTCAAGAAGCGCTACGGCAATAACGTGGTCGTCGGTTTTGCCATGCGCTACGGCAACCCGTCGATCTCCAGGGTGCTTGAGGAAATGCAGCAACAGGGCGTGCGCAAGCTGCTGGTGTTGCCGCTATACCCGCAGTATTCGGCCTCAACCACTGCCTCCACCTTCGACGCCATCTCCGCCGATTTCACCCGCCGGCGCTGGCTGCCGGATTTCCGTTTCATTTCCCATTACCATGATTACCCGGCTTACATCGAAGCCATGGCCAAACACATCGAGGAATACTGGGAAAAGCACGGCCGTAACGAGAAGCTGATCCTCTCGTACCACGGCATACCGCTGAAATACCTGCAAAAGGGCGACCCGTACCACTGCGAGTGCCACAAGACCTCGCGCCTGCTGGCCGAACGCCTGGGCCTTGGCAAAGACGAGTACATGACCACCTTCCAGTCCCGCTTTGGCCGGGAAGAGTGGCTGCAGCCCTACACCGACGAGACCCTGAAGGCCCTGCCGGGCAAGGGCGTGAAATCCATTGATGTGTTCTGCCCCGGCTTCTCCTCCGACTGCCTGGAGACCATCGAGGAAATCAACGAGGAAAACCGCGAATACTTCATGGAAGCCGGTGGCCAGGGCTTTGGCTACATCCCCTGCCTCAACGCCACCCCGGGCCATATTGATGCCCTCGCGCAATTGGTGGAAGATAACCTGCAAGGCTGGGCAGAGCCCGACAACGACGCGGACACCCTGAACGCCCGCGCCGAGCGCGCCAAGGCGCAGGAAGAGGCGACTTACCCCGGCCGAACGGACATCTGACGGGCAAAGGCAACCATGAAACTGAATTGCGACCTGGGCGAAAGCTACGGCGCCTGGCAAATGGGCCAGGATGAACACGTGATGCCGCTGATCGACATGGCCAACGTTGCCTGCGGCTTTCACGCCGCCGACCCCATGGTGATCCGCCAGACCCTGGCGCTGGCCGCCAAACACGGCGTTGAAGTGGGGGCCCATCCTTCCTACCACGATTTACCGGGCTTTGGCCGGCGCTCGATTCACCACACGCCCGAAGAAATCGAAGCGCTGATGCTCTACCAGCTCGGCGCCCTGGAAGGCATGTGCCGCCGCGAAGGCCTGCATATCAGCTACGTGAAGCCCCACGGTGCGCTCAACAACGACATGATGCGCGATCCGGAACTGCTCAAAGCCGTACTCCACTCAGTACGCTGTTTCCGCGAAGGCCTGCCACTAATGATTCCGGTAACCAACAACTACCGGGAACACCAGGCCATTGCCGCCGAAATCGGCGTGCCCCTGCTGCTGGAAGCCTTCGCCGACCGCGCCTATGACGACGAAGGCCAACTGGTCTCCCGCCGACAGGCCGGTGCGGTTCACGAAGACCCGAAACTGGTGGTCAAACAGGCCCTGTCCTTTGCCCGCAAGGGCGGCGTTTACAGCGCCACCTGCAACTGGCTGGAACTGCCCGCCGACAGCCTATGCGTACACGGCGACAACGAAGCGGCGCTGGATGCCATTCGCGCCATCCGCGAGGCGCTTGCCAATCCAGCGTCATGATTGAAGCCGCTGGCGAAGACGCGCTGCTGATCCGCTTCGGTGATGCCATCGACAGTGCCCTGCCCGCGCAAATCGCCGAGCTGTGCCAGCGCATTGAAGCCCTCGAACTGCCCTGGCTGGTGGATCTGGTGCCTTCCTACACCACCCTGCTGGTCATCTACGACCCAATTACTATCAACGTGCTGGACGCCAAAGCCCGGCTTCGCCCCCTGCTGTCAGAGACCCCGTCAGCCGACCAAACAAAAGCCGAAGCAGCGGACAGCCGCCTGATAGAACTACCGGTCTACTACAGCGAGGAAACCGGCCCGGACCTGGCCTGGATTGCCGAGCAAAAGGGCCTGAGCGTCCAGCAGGTGATCGACCGGCACACCGCCGACACCTACCAGGTTTACGCCATTGGCTTTGCCCCCGGCTTCGGGTTTATGGGCCAGGTGGACCCATCCATCGCCTGCCCGCGCAAAGACACGCCCCGCACCAAAGTGCCCGCCGGCAGTGTCGGCATTGCCAACCAGCAGACCGCCGTTTACCCGAAAACCTCCCCCGGTGGTTGGCAGTTGATCGGCCGCTGCCCCACGGTCCTGTTTGATGAAGAGAACCTTTCACTGCTGAAAGCCGGCGACCGGGTACGGTTCGTCAGCATCAGCCGGGAAGAATATTTGGCGCAGGGTGGGCAGTTATGAAGGAGCCAGAAACCATCAGGCACGGATTAAGAGTCATAACCCCCGGCATAAAAGCCACCATCCAGGACCTAGGTAGAAAAGGCATTCGCCACCACGGCCTGGCCCGGGGCGGCGTACTAGACCTTCGCAGCGCTGGGTGGGCCAACAAGCTGCTGGATAACGACCGCAACGCCGCCTGCGTGGAAATTGTTTTAGGTGGGTTCCGAGCAGAGGCTTTATCCGCCTGTGAGGTATCGGTCACCGGCGCTCAAGCCGACGTCACCGTGAACGGCAAAGCCGTCGAGATGTGGCGAAGCCTGCAACTGGCCCCGGGCGACGAACTGGCCATTGGCCACGCCCGGCATCACCGGCTGATTTACCTGGCCGTTCGGGGCGGTTTCGAGACAAAGGACTGGTTTGGCAGCCGCTCGGTGGTGGTTCGGGAAGGCCTGGAAGGTGCCGGCCCACTGGAGCCCGAAGACATCCTGCCGGCGGGGTCTGCCGAGGCCCTCCAGGGCACACCCCGCATCGCCCCACCCCAGGCCTGGCAATGGCTGGAACAACCGCCGGTACTGGGGTTGGTCCCTGGCTACCAGTATCACCAGTTCCAGCCCGCGGATTTACGGCGGCTGGTCACCACGGAATATCAGGTATCGGATGAATCCGACCGGATGGGCTATCGCCTGGCTGGAACACCTATGGCCGACCCGCCTCCGGGGATCGTCTCAGAAGGCATTGTGCCGGGCGCGGTACAGGTGCCGGGCGATGGCCAACCCATCGCCCTGCTGGCCGACTGCCAGACCATCGGCGGCTATCCCAAGCCCGGGATCATCACTTCAATGGATTGCGGCCTGCTGGCGCAACAACTGCCGGGCACGCAAATACGGTTTGAATGGACAGACGTACTCAGCGCCCAGAATCAGCGTCGTCTGTTTGAGCGGCATTATCACGAGACGGTTTGGAGCGAGGACGGCCGTTCTCTTCATTGGCGGTAGCCTCAGAGCTGGCCTGTTCCTCGCTCGTCTCTTCACCGGGCGCTACCACCTTTTCGACTCCCTCCGGTTCATCATCCAGACCCGGCACCGCCTGGCAGAACGTGCACTCCTCGTTATCCACCGAGGCACCGCCGGTCTCCACATACCGAACCCGATGGCTGGCCCTGCTCCGGTTGGCAGACACCGCAAACCGGCGGTGATCGCGCTCGGGAATCGAGTTGTCTGAATCGTTGTCAGCCATGGGCATATCCTCCAATGCTTAAACGCGTGGTCTGACTCAAGAGACTCAACGCGCCAGAATCCGGCTGTTTTCGCCGGTTAAAACCAGTGCACCGGTTGCATCGATCTCAAACGAATGAACTCCCTGCAGGGCATCCAGAAAGCGCCGCTCCTGGTTCATCAACGCCTCCGGGCACGCCATCATAGTGGTGACGGCCTGCTGGATATTCAATGTGTCACCATCAACGGAATAAACCGCAAAGTACCGGTTACAACTCGCCTTACCAGCCACCCGGCCCTCATCGCCAAAGTTCAGCGTAACGCGGGAATTGTCGATGATGCCCTGGTTGTTGATGTCTTCGACCACCCATTGCTGGCCTTTCAATTGGTCCGAAGTTATTGCGGCCTTTTGCGCGGACTGTGTGGCGCATCCGGTAATAAAAATAGCGGCTAATGCGGTGAATAAGATCTTTTTCATTTTGGGAATCCTTTGATTGAAATAAAAGGCAGGGCAGTCAGCAGCCACTTTTCGTCAAAACGACCCGAGGCTTCCTGTCTTGTCGGGCAGAAATGTAGCGAAGCCTGCAATTGGCTGGATCCGGCGCATCACTGATTCGAACATCAATAGCACCCAGTTGCCCCGAGCAGTTTCCACCGACAAACGAATAGCTGTCATTCGAATCAATCGCGTTGCCGATACCGTTCGGGTGGGGGCAAGGAAAACCACAGCGTAAAGTGACTGTCTTGCCTCCCATTTCAATCGTGGGGTCAATCGAACAGTCTGTCTTGTTTTCAATAATGGCTAGAGAGTTTGCCGAAGCCACCGCTGATCGCACGGAACCCTCCAGAGCTTCGAGCGTTGCGATGCGAGCGCCTGAGCCTAAATCAGCAAACCTTGGCAACGCGAATGCAGCCAGAATACCGAGAATCGCAATAACCACGACTAGCTCAATCAGTGTAAAACCATGATCATAGGCCCTGTTACTGGTGTGGAGCATTTCCAGTTTCGTGTACGACATTTAAGCTGCACCAAAGTCCAGAGGACGAAGTTCATCCAGGTTGACCGTGTTACGGGCCACCCACAGATCATATCCATCCTGCATTGCAAGCCAGCTCTCGGGGCTACGCCCAAGAACCTTGGACAGCCTGAGGGACATTTCCGGGCTGATCCCGCTGGTGCCTTTAAGCAACCTGGATAAGGTTGAGGGGGAAACGCCAAGGCTGGAGGCAAGCTGACGGGAACTGATACCGGAGGGCTCCAGGTAAACCTTCCTAATGAACTCACCCGGATGCGGCGGATTATGCATAGTCATCAGTGATAATCCTAATAATTAAGAGGGTGACGATATCACTTAATCATAACAAGAATTCTAGCGCATTGCGCACCGCGCAACAATTAACTGGTGCAGAACAAATTCTCCACTAATATCAAAGATAAGTAGGCAATAAAGACGGCCTTGCCATGGGACTGTCCATCAACAAATCGGAATTCTCGGCGGAAGATTTTGAAAGGTTTGCAGCCAAGGTCCGCACGGATCTTGACGCCCTCGCTCGCCTTCTGGCCCAACCCGGCTTTGGTGAGGGAGAGAGTTCCATCGGCGCCGAGGTCGAGTTCTATATCGTGAACCAGGCCCTGCGCGCTCACCCCATCAATACCGAAATTGCCGCCAGCGTTCAGGACCCGCAGCTGACTGTTGAGCTGAACCGATTCAACCTCGAATACAACCTCAGCCCCCACTCCCTCAGTGGCGATCCGTTCGGACGAACCGAACAGGAGATGCTCGCAGCCATCCGGCGAATCAACCAGCACGCCGTACCACTGGGCGGGGAATTGGTGCCGATTGGCATTCTGCCCACACTTCGCCGGTCTGATGTGGGGGCTCATGTGATGACCAATGAGCCCCGCTACCATGCCCTGTCCAATGCGCTACTGAAACAAAGGGGCGAGCCGTTCAGCATCCATATTGGCGGCAAGGATGTGATCAACCTGGAAGCCGACGACGTCACCATGGAGGGGGCCAACACCTCCTTCCAGCTGCACTGGCGTGTTCCCGCCCATCGCTTTGCCGACTTTTTCAATGCGGTGCAACTGGTTACGCCGATCGTTCTGGCCCTGGCCAGCAATTCCCCCAGCCTGTTTGGCCACCACCTGTGGGACGAGACGCGGATCGCCCTGTTCAAACAGTCCATCGACAGCCGCTCCCCCACCTACAAAACCTGGCGCCACCCCTCAAGGGTGTATTACGGAAGCGGCTGGGCTCGCAACGCCTGGGAGCTGTTCGCCGCCTCGGCCTCGCTGTATCCCCCGATTATTCCCTTGATGTCCGAGGAAGATCCCATGGCGGTGATTGACTGTGGTGAGGTGCCGGAGCTGGCCGAACTGCGCCTGCACCACGGCACCACCTGGCCCTGGAACCGGCCGATCTATGACCACGCCGAGGGTGGCCACCTGCGCATCGAGATTCGCTCCATGCCGGCCGGCCCCACGGCGGTGGATATGTGTGCCAACGGGTTGTTTATCATCGGGGCGGCTCTGGCCGTGCTCAATGACATCGAACACCTGACCTCGATCCTCCCCTTCCATTACGCCGAGCATAATTTCTACCGTGCCGCCAAATACGGCATCAGCGCCGAAATCATCTGGCCCCACAAAGATCAGGTTCAATTGCAGGCGGTGCCCCTGTTAACCGTGGCCAAAACCCTGCTGCCCCGTGCCCGGGAAGCGCTGCAGCAAACCGCCGTGGTGGAGGCGGAAATTCACCGCCTGCTGGGCATCATCGAAGGCCGCATTGAATGCGCCATGACCGGTGCCCGGTGGCAGCGGCGCGTTACCGAATCCCTGTTCAAATCATTGAGCCCCGACGAGGCATTCCGGGCTATGCTGTCTGAGTACATGGCCAACCAGAAGAAAAACATTCCGCTTCATGAATGGACGCTGTCACCATGAGCCATCCGAATGTTCTGGATTACCTGGATAACCCCTCGCCGCGCACGCTGGGCCGTTCGCCCCTGGAATGGCTGGATCGAATGCAAAAGCCCACCGTGGTTCGCGTGGCCGGCCGCGACCCCTCAAGAACACGGGCCATGGCCACCCTGCTGCACGGCAACGAACCTTCAGGCCTGTTTGCACTGCACCGCTGGCTGCTGGAACAACACACGCCCGAGGTCAACATGCTGTTCCTGATTGCCGGCGTATACCCGGCAAAGATTCCACCCACCTTTTCACTGCGCCAACTGCCCAGTGGACGTGACCTCAACCGATGCTTCAAGGAACCGTTTGACGGCGAAGAAGGGGCGATAGCCGAAGCCATGCTGGCCGAACTCCACAGAGCCAATCCCGAATGCGTGCTGGACGTACACAACACCTCCGGCACCGGCCCGGCGTTCGCCGTGACCATCACCAACGACGCCGCCCACCAGGCACTGGCCTCGCTCTACACCGACCGGCTGATCATGACCGACCTGCGCCTGGGGGCACTGATGGAGTACTCCGAACAGGAAGTGCCCACGGTCACCATCGAGTGTGGTGGGGCCCATGACGACCACGCCCACGAACTGGCCTACGATGGCCTCGTTCGCTATGCCTCCCGGCCAGATGTGCTGTCACTGGAAAAAGCGGATTGGGACGTCGCCGTACTGCGGAATCCCATACGGGTTGAGCTGGCACCCGATGCCACCATCGAATACAGCCTGGAACCCACCGGCCGGGCCGACATCACCCTGCCGCCAGACATCGAACATCGTAATTTCGGGGTGATCTCCCCGGGTGAACCGCTGGGATGGATTGGGAAAAGGGGCCTGGGCATCCTCACCGCTATTGGCCATAACCAGACCGAAAACATGGAGAAGGTGCTTCGGGTGGAGGATGGGCAGATCTACCCTGCCCAGGCCATCAGGACGTTTATGATCACCACCAACCCGGTGATCGCAAAGAGCGATTGCCTGTTTTATGCCGTTAAGGCGACCGGGGAGCCTATTTTCTAAGACAGTCCTACGACACCACGAAGTTACGCCCGGACTCCTTGGCGCTGTACAACGACTGATCGGCCCGATGCACCACCTCTTCCAGCGGATCTCCGGGTGCCCCCACCGCGACACCAATACTGGCGGTAATATTCAATGGCCCACTGTCGGTTTTCACCACCAGTTCCTCAACCGATGCCCGCAGGCGCTCCGCTTGTTCCAATGCCGCCTCCAGTTCGGTGTCCGGCATCAATAACAGGAACTCCTCACCGCCGAAGCGCCCCGGCAGATACGACGGTGACAAAGAACCGGATATCACGCGGGCCACGGCACGCAGGACCTTGTCACCCGCCAAGTGACCATAGGTATCGTTGATCAGCTTGAACCGGTCCAGATCGATCATGAGAACGGAATAGCTCACCTCACGCTTCTTACAGTCCGCCAGTACATGGGCGGCATGGCGCAGCAGCGCCCCGCGGTTGAACAAACCGGTGAGGGCATCGCGGGTAGCCTGGCGATGAATCAGCAGTAACAGGCGGAGCTGAAAAATCTGCGCCAACAGGGCGAAGCCGATAAACAGCAACAACACCCAAAACAGACCCAGGACCCCAGCATCGCCCAGGGAGGCAATTGAAAAATGCGTCCCGAGCACTGTTAGTGCAATCAGTGCCAGCGCTGCGGAACTCTCCAGTATGGTCAGGGGCAAAAGCGACAGAACCCCCACCAGCAAAACCGGAAGTATCGTATAGCCTATCAAGCCCGGAGAGGGGTAAGTGCCGCCAGTCAGAACCTCAACAAAGACATAGAACCCCATCACCACAACCACCAGCGCGGTTATGCGCAAACGGGCGCTGTTGAGGCTGGGCTTCACAGGAACCAGGGCAAGCAGTAACAGCACCAGACCGGTGACAACGCGCAACCCCATCATTGCACCCAGAATGTCCTCGGGCAGCAACCAACGGTCAACCAGAATCCATGCAGGCGAGGCGAGCCCGAACAGCGCCGCGAACAGGCGCACCCGCTCAAGCAGTAGCTCACTGCGATAGAAAGAGAAATCATGGCTGTGATCGCGCGAACTGACACAATCAAGCAGCGCGGCGCGCATCTTGGTATATAACGGGTGATTCAAGATAGTTCTCTCAAGCTCCTGTACTCATCTGGTATGCCAGCGGGGGTTTGCCCATTCGATCAGTTCGGTTGCTGGATCAACAATGACCAGGAACAAGTTTTGGCCTGATTAGGTGCAAACAGCAACCATCACTTCCCTGACACAAAGCACCACAGCCCGAAAAGCGTCAGCTTTTTTTACACCTGGAGCCAAGCTAAACAAAAAGGTCCCCTTAACTACCTGTTTAAAAGCAGGCTTGAAAGTTGGCCTAAATATCGCTTCAAGCGCTGTGAAATCCTGTTATCGCCCTTTGGTGTAGCGAAGAGATGAAAAAGGCTTTCGCCATAGGAAAAGGACTTTGTAACTCAGAAAGCGGTAAATTGGGGGCTAAGACAATGAAATCTATAAACCGCGCGCACCTGTTCTTTGCTTTGCTCTTGTTGATTTTTTTCTCACCAATCTCAAAAGCAGTCATTATTACCAACTACACAGGCCTATTCGATGACGGCTCAAAGTTGGTGGTTGATCTTAAGGGCTATAACTATGGGACGGGATCCTATTTTGCCTCACCAACTTCGTGGCCGGAGGACCCTTCAATCGAGGAGTTTGATACTTTCTTCTATCCGTCCCTGTATTTGCAGCAACAGTTCGGCTTTGGAGCGGGCAAAATAGGTCAGATTTTTCCGGATCGAGGGTTATATTTTACGGTTGATAAAAACCATAGCCCATCAATGACCGACTTTGATTACCTGTTTCAACTTCCTGACTGGTCCATTGAAAGCAACGGTATTCATGTCCAATACCATGATCACCACGTAGGATTTTCCGGTGGCTTTTTCGAAACTTATCCACCCTCTTTCAAGGTTGATGAACCGGGGAATTTAGCGCTTATGATTGTTGGGTTCGCAGGCCTGGCATGGGCACGCAAGCGCAGGGCCATAATGCGAGTGATTCGAAGCTAGCGATTCAGTTCGTACGCGCACATGTTTACGGCCGTGGCCAAATTCAGTGATTCGAGAACGCCGGCGCCCGGGATGGAGTACGCGGTCACATCAAGCCTGGCCAGTTCGTCATGGGGAACACCGCGCGCTTCATTGCCGAATATAAAGCACTGTTCTCTAGTAAAGCCCTCGCTGGAGAGCGGCGCGCCTTCGATATCCAGGCACGCGAAGTGATCAAACCGCCTTTTCAGCTCATCGATGCTTACATCCAGTTCAATGGACAAATGGAAAATCGCCCCCATACTGGCGCGCACAACCTTGGGATTGTACGGGTCCACGCTATTGGGGCTTAACACGCAGCGAAAACCACCGAACCAGGCCAACGTTCGCAAAATAGTACCCAGATTGCCCGGGTCCTGGACTTCGTACAAATAGATGGTTTTTTCCTGGCTTGTTTCACCCTCGCTGGCACAAGGCGCGGGCAGCCGCTCGGCGGAAGGAAACGGCACCACCGCCAAAATGCCCTGCGGGGTTTGCGTATCGGCGATCTTTTGCATTTGCCTGTCGGTAATACGCACCTGTTCCAGCGATGTCGCCACGTCGCCATAGCTTTCACTGACATAAATTTTCGCCTGCCGGAATGCGGGAATGGCTTTGGCCGCCTTTTCCAGCTCCAGGATCAGGTGTTCGCCTTCCACCAGAAAGCAGCCCAGGTCATTGCGGCCTTTCTTCTTGTGCAGCTTCTTTATGTCATCCAGTTTCATCGTGCGTTACTCAACCCATCAAAATCGCATCCATCACTGCTGTGCCATTCACCCGCCAAGATGACGCCAGAATGTCCACAGCGCCTGCAAAGCCAGCGAATACTAGCATGGATCGGGATTTTCCGGTGTTACAGCCCCCTGCCCGAGCAGGTATAATCCGCGCATCATTCAGGTTCGACTTAGAGCAATGACATGGCGAGATCCAAAAGCAGCCAGCAATGGCTTGATGAGCACGTCAACGATGTGTATGTGAAACGCGCGCAATCCGATGGCTATCGCTCCCGCGCCAGCTACAAGCTGCTTGAGCTGATTAAGAAGGACAAGCTGGTTCGCCCCGGCATGGTGACCATGGACCTTGGCAGTGCACCGGGCGGCTGGTCACAGGTATTGGCAAACATGGTCGGCGACAAGGGCCGAGTGATCGCCTCCGATATCCTGCCCATGGATGCCATAGCGGACGTGGACTTCATCCAGGGGGACTTCACCGAAGACGAGGTCTTTGACGACATCATGGCCACCCTGGACAACGCCCCGGTGGACCTGGTGGTATCGGACATGGCCCCCAACATCAGCGGCATCAATGTGGCCGACCAGGCCGCTTCCATGTATCTGGTGGAGCTGGCCCTGGACATGGCCCGCCAGGTCCTGAAACCCGGTGGCTGCTTTGTCGCCAAGGTGTTTCAGGGGGTGGGCTATGACGAGTACCTGAAAGACGTGCGCACGTCCTTCAACAAGGTTCTGATTCGCAAACCCGATGCCTCCCGCGCCCGCTCCCGCGAGGTTTACGTGGTGGCCAAAGGCTTCAAGGGCTAACGAGCAGGCTAATGGATGGCCGGAAAACCGGCCACTAGCCGCGCGCCTTCTTCACACTTGGCTTCCTTGGCCGCTTGGACTTTGGCCCTGTGCTTTTGCCGCCGGGTTTGCCGCCAGGCTTGCCACCCGGCCGATTCTTATCACAGCCCCTGCCGGGTTTCGCAGGTTTGCCTGACGGTTTGCCGGGCTGATGCCTGCCATTGGGCTTACCGCCGGTTTTCTTGGCTTTAGGTGGGCCACCGCGTTTCTTACCGGGCCGTTTCTGCGTGCTTTTATGCCCGGCAGGCGCCTCAGACGATGAGTCTTTGATAGCCTCCATAATGCCATTCAGCTCTTTTTGAGTGAGGTCGCGCCACTCACCAACGGCCAGGCCTTTGAGATTCACATTCATGATGCGAACCCGTTCCAGCTTGACCACATCGTAACCAAAGTGTTCGCACATCCGACGAATCTGGCGGTTTAAGCCCTGCACCAGGGTGATTCGGAAGACCTTGGCGGACTCCTGTTGGACCTTACACTTCTTGGTCATGGTGCCCAGAATCGGCACCCCATTGGCCATGCCGTCGATAAAGCCCTTGTTAATGGGCTTATCGACTTCCACCAGATATTCTTTTTCATGGTCATTGCCAGCGCGCAGAATTTTATTCACCAGATCGCCGTTACTGGTTAAAAAGATCAGGCCCTGGGAATCTTTATCCAGCCGACCAATGGGGAAGATTCGGGTACCGTGGCCCACAAAGCGCTGGATGTTATTGGGCTCACTCGTGTCCGTCGTGCTGACGACACCGACGGGTTTATTCAGTGCGATGAACACGAAGTCGTCCGGCTCTGGCGGCTCAACGAGTTGCCCGTTGACCTTCACCGTATCGCCCGGCATCACAAGGTCGCCAACCACAGCAGGCCTGCCGTTCAAAAACACATTACCCTGCTCAATGTAACGGTCCGCTTCACGACGCGAGCACATACCGCTGCTGCTGATGTATTTATTGAGACGGGTCGAGGAGGCATTGGGCATAGGTAATGGCTTATCTTGAGGATTGCTTGGGGAAATCAAAACGACGCGGAGTACACGGCGTAGATGGTACTACACTCGCGGCTGTTCAGCCGCCTATTTTAGGGGATTCGCACCCTCTGCTCTACGGTGGAAGTCCACTGCGTACTGCTACACTTTTACGGGCGCCTGAAAGCCCAGGGAAAGATCCCGAAAGTCGCTCTCATCGTCTGCATGAGGAAGATGATTGTGGTGCTCAATACAATGATCAAAAACCAGGAATCATGGCTGGTTAAAATGGCTTAATTCACGATTGGGAAACCCAAGTTTTATTGTTCTGTTTTAAAGTATTTGAAATGATAATCTTCCAATAAATTTTACGGGGAAAAGCCAATGTTCTTCCGGAATAAGGATTGCCGCGCGACCATGTTCCATCAGAAATATAAAGGTACGGGACCTGGAGACAACATCAACGGTGTTACTCGGCACATCAATCTCTATTGGAGTCTCCAATTCGCCACCCTTAATTTCCACAGGACCACTCATTTGGTCACCCCAACCAAAATACCTATTATTTTTTGTTTTCGCGATCCGCCTCACACTGCCAGCAATTTTCTCAACATTTCTTAAATAAGGATGTTTAATAAAGCCTTCAACGTTACGCATATGGCCTATGCCCAAGCTGGCATTATTGTTGTACCCTGTAACATACACGTTGCCAGACTGACAAACGAACATCAGTGACAAACTCAAACTCAAGGATGTAACTTTGCACGGTATGTCCAACTTTTGGGGTCTTAGGGACCAATTCCTGCGCTCACCATTAAACAGCCGATTTCGACCACTGTCACCCCACGCGTATACACGGCCACTTTCCGAAATAGCAAAGAATCCACTGAAAGCGTGTACAGATTTTATCGGTTCCCTAAATGATATCGGATTACCCTGCAAATTCTCAGGCGCAGCCTCCCCCCAAAAATACGCTTTATTATTTTCAGTTAGCAGTATCGTTGAAGAAAAGGTACTATCAAAATCTATAATATCACAAAATTGATCAAAACGTGTGAGCCTAGGAACCTCCTGCTGCCCCTGAAAGCCAAGAGTACCGTACTTGTTAACCCCCATAGCCCAAAGGCATCCCTCTGTGTCTATAGCTAACAGCTTATGGTAAGTAACATTTATTTTTACTATATCGGTTAATCCAGGAAGCTTAGTGATCGAATACCTTTTCGCGACTTCCGGCCGAATCTCATAGTACATATTCCCGCGACCATAAAGCAGAACACTACCGTCGCTTTGGACACTATAAATATTGCCCCCGTCTACGCTTACCTTTCCTTTATGATTTAATGCAAAAGGCTCTGGTATAACTTTACCTACGGCTGCTAATTTCTCGCCCGTTATTTTCTCATACGGATTAAACAATTCAGCAATGTTTTTATGTTCTAAATGTCCGTCTTTTACTCTTACATTCATTGAATTAAAACTATAAACATTATGGGGGAACCCTACATAAAGATCTAGAGGAGCATATACAATTGTACCGTAAGCGTGTTCAATATCGGCTTTACCAGGGGTTAGAATCAAACTACCTCTTGCTCCCTCTCCATTGCCATCATGAGAAACCTCAACGTTACCACTGGCAACTATGATGTTTCCTGAGCTATGGCCTATAGTGACATTACCAGTGGCAACAATAAGACTATCACTAATCCCTGAAATATTTACATCTCCATCCGCAAAAACTGCAATGGGCTCATCGACCACGATTTCCCAAGGCTCAACCGGTCTAAGAAATATTTTTTTCGGTTTTTTAAAATTAACAGGCAGGTAGTCTCTAGCCTTAGAAATTCCTAGTTGAGGAATTAGCTCTTCAAGCAACTCCTGTGCTTCGTGGTGAAGCCTTTCTTTTGAGAAACTTCCAACCGTGGCTGGAAGTTTTAAGATATTTGCCCCAATATAGTGCGTATTCCGGCGAACGTGAACACCCATACCGGTTGAACGTGAACACCTCATTTCTTAACGCATCACCCACCGGAGTTTGTACTCCGGGTGTTCACGTTCAGTCAATTTCCTGAAGTCGTTTTCTC